>ENA-OWPI01000135-OWPI01000135.1-marine-metagenome-genome-assembly--contig:-NODE-135-length-107758-cov-4.801488_pt1 | contig 107758 bp, 95 predicted proteins | sample MGYA00238138_ERZ651775 | MGnify/ENA primary metagenome ERZ651775 (study PRJEB26906, sample SAMN06265043) | marine metagenome | isolation source: Helgoland LTER site | place: Germany:Helgoland, sampling... | reverse complement strand
TAAAGACATGTTCTGCCACTGAGGTTTTTTTAGACTACTGGTTTCAGAGAGAAGCTTTCACCGGAAACTTCAAGACCAACTTTTAACTAAAATGAGGTGAATGAATGCATCTTCTGGATGGAAGATCTAAAATGTAAAGTCCATGGCAACATACTGATTTAGAATCGTGAAAGAATTGAACCTATCAGCACTTTAATTAATCATAAAAAAATGATTTTAAAGCCTCCCCTGGATCAGGCTGTCGCATAAAAGCCTCACCGACTAAGAATGCAAATACACCCCGCTCACGCATTAGTGCGACATCCGCGCGGTCGTGAATCCCGCTCTCAGTAATCAAGATTCGATCCTCGGGTAGGGCCGAAATAAGCCCAAAAGTCGTCTCAAGGGACGTTTCAAAGGTTCTCAGGTCACGGTTATTGACGCCAATCAACGAGGTCTCCAACTGAATCGCTCGTTCAAACTCCTCCTGAGAATGAGCCTCGACTAACACCGACATCCCCAGTTGAGTCGCAACACGCTCAAGCTCCAACATCTGAGACTGTTCCAGAGCCGCCACAATCAACAAAATACAATCAGCCCCCATACAGCGCGCCTCAAAAATTTGATACGGGTCAACGATAAAGTCCTTGCGAAGAACCGGCAGCTGCGTCGCTGAACGCGCCGCCACAAGATACTCAGCCGCGCCCATAAAGTAATCTCGGTCGGTTAATACCGACAGGCACGCAGCACCGTTTTGCTCATACGTCTGCGCGATGGTTATCGGATCGAATTGCTCCCTAATCACACCCTTACTGGGACTCGCTTTTTTAATTTCAGCAATAACCGCAGATTCTCCATTTGCGATTTTGTTACGGATGGCTTGCTCAAAATTTCGAACCATCGGCGCGCCGCCTACTTCACGCTGCAAATCTTCGATTGGTCGGTACGAAGAAGTCAGACGGATTTCTTCTCGCTTGGTTGCGAGGATTTTGTCAAGAATATTGGACATGGCAGATCGCTTAGTAAATCCTTTCAATCATTTGAATCAAGTTAGGCCGATTGAGTGAACGCAATAAATTCATCTAATTTACTGATCGCACGCCCAGTCTCAATCATCTCGGCAGCCAACGACACCCCTTCGACGAGACTTTTAACCACATCAAGAACATAGAGCGATGCGCCGGCGTTCAGCGCGAGCGCCGTCTTACCTGGCTGAAACCTACCGGATAACGCTTCGCGGAACATTGATACGGCATCCTCTAGACCCTCCACCCGTATATCGTCAAGGTCAATGGGCTCGACGTTCATATCTTTCAACGATAATTGGTACTCGAGTACCTCGCCATCTCGCAACTCAGCAACATGTGTTAATCCGCTGGGTGAAATCTCATCAAGCCCATTCTCTCCGTGGACAATCATGGCCCGCTCGCTCCCCAACCTTTTTAACACCAAGGCTTGTTGCACAAGAAGGTTCTTATCAAACACGCCCATAACCTGTCTTCTCGCTCCCGCTGGATTACTTAAAGGACCTACAATATTGAATAATGTCTTGACCCCCAACGCCTTTCTCACCGGAGCAGCAAACCTCATTGCCTTGTGGTGCGCTGGTGCGAACATAAAACCAATACCAACCGATTCAATACACTCAGCCACATCCTCTGGCTCCAAATCTATACGTGCGCCAAGGGCCTCAAGCACGTCGGCACTACCCGAAGAACTCGTCACCGAGCGGCCTCCATGTTTCGCGACCCGCCCGCCCGCTGCAGCAACCACAAAAGCAGAAGCGGTAGAGATATTAAACGTCTTTCCTCCGTCCCCGCCGGTACCACAGGTATCAATGAGGTGACCCGTGCGCTCAACGTTTACCGACATCGAGAATTCCCTAATAACTGCCGTTGCTGCCGATACCTCCTCGACAGTGGGTCCCTTAACCTGGATCCCCACCAAAAATGCAGCCGTCAATTCTGGCGGTACATCGCCGGACATTATGGCGCGCATGATGATTTTCATTTGCTCGTGAGATAAATCACCCCTTCGATAAAAACACTCTATAGCCTCTTGAATTATCATGCGCCCACTTGATCTATAAAATTTTTTAAAAGCTGGTGCCCGTGCTCACTCAAAATAGATTCCGGGTGAAACTGAACACCCTCGATCGGCATGGTTCGGTGTTTCAGCCCCATGATTTCCCCGTCATCGGTCTCAGCGGTTACCTCCAAACAATCCGGCAATCCCTCTCTTTGCACAGACAATGAGTGATAACGCGTCGCGGTAAACGACTCAGGAAGCCCATCAAAAACACCTTGAGACGTATGGGCAATTGAAGACGTTTTCCCATGCATAAGCGTTTTCGCATAGGTGACAGTGCCACCAAATGCCTGTCCGATACACTGATGCCCCAGGCACACGCCAAAAAGCGGTACCCGTCCCGCGAATGCTTTGATGACATCCAACGAGATACCCGCCAACGTAGGCGAACATGGGCCAGGGGAGATCACAATCCACTTCGGAGAGAGTGATTCGATCTCAGCGAGCTCTATCTCATCATTACGAGCAACTTTTACATCTACACCCAACTCACCAAAATATTGGACAAGATTAAACGTAAATGAATCATAGTTATCAATCATTAACAACATGGTGTGTGTCTTCTAAGCAGCGTCATGCGGTATTGTAAATAAATGAGGCCGGTCTAGATAGCGCATGCCACTAACGGTTGATACCAGCTTCCGCAATTTCCGCAGCCCTGAGGATCGCTTTAGCCTTATTCTTCGTCTCAACCCATTCATTCTCTGGCACGGAGTCAGCAACAATACCCGCGCCGGCCTGAACATATAACGTTTTGTCTTTAATAACGGCTGTGCGTATGGCGATCGCAATGTCCATATCACCATTAAACCCGAGATATCCTACTGCGCCCGCATAGACCCCGCGCTTGCTGGGCTCTAACTCATCTATGATTTCCATAGCACGTACTTTCGGCGCCCCTGACACGGTTCCTGCCGGAAAACTCGCTCTTAAAACATCGATCGCGGATAACCCGTCCAGCAATCGTCCCTCTACGTTCGAAACGATGTGCATCACATGAGAGTATCGCTCAATCACCATCTGGTCCGTAACATTCACAGAACCAACCTGCGCAACTCGCCCTAAATCATTGCGGCCAAGATCCATGAGCATCACATGCTCTGCGATTTCTTTAGGATCAGACAACAAATCATTCTCATACGCGACATCCTCGTCCCTGTTAGCGCCACGGGGTCGGGTCCCTGCTATTGGTCGTAATGTCACAACCCCCTTTTCCAACCTCACAAGAATTTCAGGAGATGCACCAACGATGTGAAAATCCTCGAGATTGAAGTAAAACATGTACGGCGAAGGATTCAGCGCACGCAAAGATCGGTAGAGTGATAACGGAGGTGCGTGAAATGGAACGGACATGCGTTGCGATAAAACGACCTGCATGATGTCACCCTCATGAATGTAAGCCTTAGCACGCGCAACGCTTTCTGTGAACACATCCTGAGGCGTCTCCTCATGCGGCACGGCTAACTCATGCGCACCCTCTTCCGGCTCATCAATTGGCTTTCGAAGGGCCGCGAATAACTCAGTCAAACGCGTCTGACCAAGTTCGTACGCTTCAGTATCTTGAGGGTTCGCGAAAACAACAAAGTAGAGCTTTCCCGCCAAATTATCGTAAACAATAACCTCTTCAGAATGGAGTAAGAGAATATCAGGGCAATCAATGGGGTCGGATTTACTCTTGCCACGACCGACACGGCTCTCAATCATGTGCACCGTCTCATATCCAAAGTAGCCCACGAGACCACCAAGAAATCGGGGCAAATCATCCCGATAGTAAGCCTTTGTCCGTTGCTGCAATTCGGAGACCCAGCCGATAGGGTCCTCCCGCTCAACCTGAGCTACAACAGCGTCATCACAAATTTCAACGCAAGTATGTCCACGCACTTCATAGCGAATTCTGGATGGCAAACCAACAAACGAATATCGTCCAAATTGCTCACCACCCTGCACCGACTCCAACAGATAGGAAAATGGTTTATTCGCGTATTTCAAGTAAATAGAGAGCGGCGTATCGAGATCCGCGAAACACTCTAAAACCAAAGGGACATGGTTGAACCCTTCCTCCGCCAATTTTTCAAATTCTTTTTTATTCACATTGATCTCAACAATCCGGATAACGCCGCATCAGTTTGTGACGTACCTATAACTAAATGTACTCACCCTCATTATAGAGCGGCGTATCCATTCACGCTTTCTCGATCAGATTAAGTAAATCCTCAGCATCACCTAAAATCGCATCGCAATCTAGATCCGACAAAGCCATTCCGGAGCGGTATCCGAAGGGTACGCACACAACCGGAGCGCCTGCGTTTCGAGCACAAGCGGTGTCGGTCTTAGAATCGCCAACCATCAAGACATGCCTCGTATCAACACCAAACCGTGACGCGAGAACACGTAGCGGCAAAGGATCAGGTTTTCGTTTCTCTAAGGTGTCGCCACAAATCACCTCTTGAAAATAACTGCGAATGCCTAACTTATTCAAAATGGGACCCGTAAACAATTCACTTTTATTGGTCAGACATGCCATTTTTAAACCCCGATGTTGAAGCGTTTTAAGTACATGCTCAATACCAGGAAACAGTTCAGAGTCATCACAAACGTGGCGTGCGTAATGCGCTCTGAATTGTTGGGCAATATTGTTTAGATCGGTCGCTTCAATTTGGATTCCAAGACCTTTGAATAATTCAAGCAACAAATATTCGATCCCCTGTCCGATATGTTGACGGACAACGTCTGCGCTCACTGGATCATAACCAAGGTCATTCAGCGTTAAATTCGTTGCTGTGTGAAGGTCAGGGAGCGTATCGACCAGGGTTCCATCCAGATCAAAAGCGACAACGCTCACATCAAAACCTCTTTGCTGCAGCAGACCGTTATTGGACATTCGATTATTTATTAAGCCTATAGCAGCACTGAATACCAATAATGCTATTCAATTTGAGCCTTCATCTGAGTGATCACATCATGATAATCAGATGCGCCAAAAATTGCTGAGCCAGCGACAAAAGTATCGGCGCCCGCTTCAGCAACGGAGGCTATATTATCGACTTTGATACCACCGTCGACCTCAAGCCACACGTCGCAACCTGAGAGATCAATTAAATCGCGCGCCTCCGCAATCTTATCTAGCGAGTGCTCAATAAAACTTTGTCCACCAAATCCCGGATTAACAGACATAATCAGAACTAAGTCAATTTTATCGAGCGTCCAATCTAAAATGTGAAGCGGAGTTGCAGGATTAAACGCTAACCCCACTCGACAACCCTGCGATTTGATCAAATTGATCGTTCTATCGACATGACTAGAAGCTTCAGGATGAAAGCTAATTAAGTCAGCACCCGCTTTAGCAAATTCCGTGGCTAGGGCATCGACAGGTTCGACCATCAGGTGCACATCAATTGGAAGCGTTGTATGCGGCCTAATCGAAGAACACACAATTGGCCCAAAGGTTAAATTGGGTACGTAATGATTGTCCATCACATCGAAATGGATGACATCAGCACCCGCATCATCCACGGACCGGACCTCTTCACCGAGCTTAGAAAAATCGGCAGCTAAAATACTGGGTGCAATACGCATATCGTTCATAAAGTTGCCCTGTCGTTTCGAGTTATTTTAAACCGAATCACAAACCGACCCAAGATATTCTTCATGGCCTGGTGGCAGGCCATTACAAAACTTACTCTATTTATCGATACAATATGGTCTATGAGTGAAAAAACAAAATACGAAGTCACCGTGTCTGCGGAATCCTTCTTCATCCCCGAACAATCCAACCCTGAACAATCTCGATACTTCTTTGCTTATCGAATTCGTATACAAAATACAGGCGAAGTACGAGCCCAATTACTCAGTCGACACTGGCTCATTACCGATGCGAATGAAAAAGTAGAGCAAGTGCGTGGAGAGGGCGTGGTCGGCGAATTTCCTAACCTCCACCCTGGCGAATATTTCGAATATACGAGCGCGGCGTCGATTGATACACCTGTCGGGCTAATGGAAGGCTCTTACAAAATGCGTGCTGCTGATGGAATTGAGTTCGACGCCCAAATCCCACAATTCACTCTGAGCGTCCCAAGAGTGTTGCACTGACGTTTATGCCGCACCTGAACTCATCGCTTATCGTTTTTATTTTTAGGCACAGTCCACCAAATGATAAAGATGAACAAGCCAAGCCCTAATAAAATCTCAAAAATTGCCCAATACATGTTCCAAATACCAAATAATTTAAACCCATGAATTCTACACCAGCCATCAATCTTGTAGGGCAGGTTCGATGGCTTCATTTGTTGACGATTATCATGCTTAGCGCGTGCTCGTCACCCAACGTTAAAAAAGAGGTTCCTCCGGACGCAGAATCTTCTGTCCCCATCGTTGAAAAATCTAAGTTAGATCAGAAAATCCCCTTAACTGAGCTACATACCGATGAAGTGCTGGGCCTAAAATCAACACTCGCTCAGCTTTTCTCACTGAAGTCTGACACACATTTAACGAATGTCAGTTGGTCAGAGTTACCTGGATGGGAAATCGACCAAGTCGCCGATGGTATACCTGCGCTTTTACAATCGTGCCGAGTGATTCAAAAATTTCAAGAATGGAAAGATATTTGCCAAAAAGCGCAATTATTACCAGAGGAGCCAAACGAAAAACAAAGACAGTTCTACGAATCAAATTTTTTACCCTTTAAGGTCCACAACGAAGACAAAACGAACGCAGGACTCGTTACTGGTTACTACGAGCCGCTTCTAATGGGCAGCTTAAAACGGTCTAAAAAATATCCGCATCCGGTGTATGCCGCGCCAGCTGATTTAATATCCGTCGACACCAACAGACACCCATCATTGAAGAATTTCCGGGGTGTGGGCAGACGGCTTAACGGAGAATTAATACCATACTTCACCCGAGCTGAAATAGATCAAGGACTTGCACAAGTCAAAGGCACAGAGATTCTCTGGGTGGAAGATAAAATCGAGTTATTTTTCTTGCAAATTCAGGGCTCTGGACGCGTTGAGTTGGAGGATGGCGCAACAATTCGCTTAGGATTCGCAAAATCAAATGGCCACCCATATCGATCGATCGGCAAAATACTCGTATCAAGGGGGGAGCTAGAGCTAAGCCAGGCCTCCATGCAAGGCATTAAGCAATGGGCCCAACGTAATCCCGACAAAATTAATGCGCTGTTGAACGAGAACCCATCGTATGTATTTTTCAGAAAACTCCCATCAAATCTCGACGGACCAATTGGGTCCTTAGGCGTCCCACTAACTCCAAACCGCAGTATTGCGGTCGACGACACCTTTATTCCGGCAGGCTTTCCGGTTTATCTCGCGACGACCCAACCCAACTCATCAGCTCCTTTGAGTCAATTAATGTTCGCTCAGGATAAAGGCGGCGCCATAAAAGGCGCCGTGCGGGCTGATTACTTTTGGGGATTTGGCGAATCAGCAGCCATTAATGCGGGCAAAATGAAACAAAAGGGTTTCATGTGGCTCCTGGTCCCAAAGACCTTTATCTTGACTGCAAATTCAGAATAATAAAATTCCTATAAATTTTTGTTAATTAGTCCCCTGGGCAGCTGTTAATCGTCCTTCCAACTGTTCCAAATTCAGCGCCCCACTCGCCCTTGAACCGTCACTAAATAACAACGTGGGTGTTGCTCTAACCAACATTTTTTTACCGAACTCGACAATCTGATCAATGGGGTTTTCACAGTCGTCGTTAGCTTCCGGATTAACACCATGAAATATAAAGTCATCCCAAGCCTCACCAGCGTCAGCAGAACACCAAATCGCTTTGGAGATAGGAATCGACCGTTCTGTAATGACTGGGTAAAGAAACAAATACAATGTTGCATCCGTGATATTTCCTAAAGTTTCTTCGTCAAACTTGCGACAGTATCCGCAATTGGGATCCGCAAAATAAGCAAATTCTCGCTCACCGGAACCATAAACACGCTTAATCGCCATCTCCAAAGGCAACTCATCAAACGGCATAGAAACTTTTTCTAGTTCAGCCATCTCGATCTCTGAGACTCTCTCCGAGGTTACGTTTCGCATTGTGCTTAATTCTATTAAGTTGCCGTCGAACAAATAAGTAAAGCTCTCGTCGACGTAATAAATTGAGCCGCTAATAACGATCTCATAAAGTCCCATAATTTGAGTTTCTGAGATTGAGTCGATGGAGGCAGTGGGAAACCTGTCTCGAATCCGGTCCTCTAAGGTACCCTCGTCAGCAAAAGCACCGCTGAACACAAAACTAAAAATCAATATCAAATATTTATACATTGCCTACCTTTCATTCAAACTTTGACTACCCTACAGCTTTTTTGATCAAAACCCGTTTCAATACGTCTGCGTGTCGAACAGCCCCAACCCCGATGTTGTGTAAAGTCCGATAACAATCGGACCCACGTACGGCCATATCGTGCATCACCTCCGTAAAATATGTGAAGATTTCGATCTCTTCTTTTCTTGCACGACGATACCGATTGACTACAGCTAATCTTCCCGGATCTTCTAAACCATATTGCTTCACTAAACCCGTCAATTTGGCAGTATCAGCCAAGCCGACATTGAGTCCTTGTCCTGCTAGAGGTAAGAATTGATGGGCCGCATCACCAATCAAGACTACCCTACCGCTAGTTACTGTTTGAGGCAATACTCGCCGTAACGGGAAACGTCCAACCCTACTCACCAGATCGACTATACCGAGCGGATTGTATCTCTTGGATAACTTCTCAAACAAAACGTCTTCATCTAACCCGTGCGCAAATTCATCGTGAGCGGACCAAACAATTGACGCCAAGTTTCCGGGTAGCGGTAAATAAGCGATGACACCCTCTGCCCCCATCCACTGATAAGCCGCACCCCGATGTGGCCGCGCCACAGTAAAATTTGCAACTAAACCCGTGTAATTGTAATCACGCTCACCCACACTGATTTCACAGTGACGTCGCACGACAGAGTTCGCGCCATCCGCAGCCACTAATAATTTACAATTGACCTTACGCTTTGAAGTAACGACGGTTACAAGTCCAGGTTCTTGGTCGATTGCTAATATGTCACCATGAAGCCGTGCGACCGAATCATCTAATCGGCTACATATTGACCGCCACAGATTATCGTTCTCAACGATACACGCTAACTCCACAATACCGGCGTCATGAGCCCCTAACGTTAGTCGCTCTCGACCCTCGCCATCGATGTGCATTCGTGTGACACGCTGCACTCTCTTTTCAGAAATATTATTCCAAAGCTGCTCATCAGTTAAGAATCGCTTAGTTGAAGGTCGGATCGCGAAAACCCGGTTGTCGAAGCATTCGGTCGTTAATCGCTCTGGCTGAGCGCTAACAGTTGAACCACTTGGCTCCACCAGCGCAACCCGCAGACCCAACCGAGACAGGGAAATAGCCGTCGCACTCCCAACGAGACCCGCGCCTGCAATCAAGACATCATAATCAGTCATGGTGTAAGTTTACCGGCCAACAGAGATTAGTGCTCGAAATACCTGCCTTGACAATTATCGGCCTTGACAGTAATCTGCCGGCCCTACTCTAAGTAAGACATGTGGCGATTTAGCTCAGCTGGTTAGAGCGACGGAATCATAATCCGCAGGTCCGGGGTTCGAGTCCCTGAATCGCCACCAATCCACTTTAAAGCAACACAAAATTCCTAAATCAGGAGGCTGGTTTTCGGACGTAAATCGCAGAGAAAATGGCCCAGCTCCGCAACTCATAGCCATGTCTTGATAAATATGTGTGAATATCACTGGCAACCAAATCATCGAGCCCTGCTTTCGATTCCCAAATTTCGATACAGATCACTTTAGGCTCATATTTCACTAAGGACAGGCCTTTGAGGACCCGAAAATCGTTGCCCTCGCAGTCAATATTTAAAAACTCAAAGGTCTCGGGACAATCACATCGATCCAAGACCTCTGTGAGCGTTTCGGTCGTAACAGCGCTCAAACGATGATAGTCCGGATGATGCGCAGCTGCGCTAGGATCTATGGTCGCATTCGTCGAAAATTCACCAGGACTATAGATATTTAGCGTTTCGGCTCGGTCACTGATGGCGGATTGAACGACCACATCCCGTTTACGCGCCATTTGGGCTACACGCACCTTATCCTCCTCCATGTCGATTAATATGCCGCACCAACCAGCTTTGTAGAATCCGAAAGTATTAGAGCCTCGCCTTGGGTGGTGACAGCCGACGTCCACATAAAATCCTCGCTCTGTTGAGGCCCCTACTTGCAAGAACATCTTTACTATCAAGTCCTCAGCGCACTGCGAATAGGAGGTGAGCGCTTTTGTAGGCGAGAGAAACGCGCGTCTAAATCGAGAAATAAATTGTAAAATTTGACTAAATACCATCACATTAATTTAATTAGAGAGGTTGAATCCCATTAGTTATCGACAGTCTATACCAACCACTCCCGCCATAAGGACTGTTTAAACCGCTCGAATTTAAGCGCGTCGTTTAGATTTGTTGGATACATGGATGATTTTATATTTTGAAAGGCCCTTGTAGGCGCTCATTCTTGTAAAATTAAGACATTATTTTTTAACAAGCCCATCAGCTTAAAGCACCTATGAAAAAAGTATACGTCCGAACTTTCGGATGCCAGATGAATGAATACGACTCTGACAAAATGGTCGACGTGTTACGTGCATATGACGGATACGAAAAAACCACCAAAGTTGAAGACGCAGATTTAATTCTGTTCAATACGTGCTCTGTACGAGAAAAAGCGCAGGAAAAAGTATTCAGTGACTTAGGTCGGGTGCGTCACTTAAAGGAACTCAACCCTGATGTCAGAATAGGTGTGGGCGGATGCGTGGCTTCGCAAGAAGGAAAAGTAATTATGTCCCGAGCGCCCTATGTTGATTTGGTGTTCGGACCGCAAACCATACACAGGCTTCCATCACTACTGGCAGAGCGGCAAAAAAAAGGAAAATCTCAAATCGATATTTCTTTTCCGGAGGTTGAAAAATTCGATAACTTGCCAACGCCCATAACCACCAGTCAGTCTGCGATGGTCTCAATCATGGAAGGGTGCAGCAAATACTGTACTTTCTGCGTGGTGCCCTACACTCGAGGAGAGGAGATATCAAGGCCCTTCGAAGACGTTCTTGTGGAGGTCGCGACACTGGCGACTCAAGGCGTCAAGGAAATTACATTATTAGGACAGAATGTTAACGCCTACTATCATGAACAAGATAACGAAGCCATAGACTTTGCGACACTACTAGATTACGTATCCGAGGTTCCTGGGGTGGAGAGAATCAGATTTACCACATCACATCCTAAAGAATTCTCAGCAGCCTTAATTGATAGTTATCGTAAGCTACCTAAGCTGGTCGACCACGTACATCTTCCTGTCCAGTCCGGATCCGATCGAGTACTGGAAGCAATGAAGCGAGGTTACACGCGTGCGGACTATATAAAAATCATCGACGACTTAAAGCTTGCTCGAAGCACGGTTTCAATAAGCTCTGATTTTATCGTAGGTTTTCCAGGAGAGACGGCTTCGGACTTTGACGACACAATGAGCCTCGTAGACGAAGTAAACTTCGATGGTAGCTTCAGCTTCATGTACAGCCCGCGTCCTGGCACTCCAGCTGCAGCGCTTCCCAGTCACGTTCCTTTACCCATCAAAAAACAACGACTAAGCCAACTCCAAGATAAATTAAGTGAAAATGCCTTTAGATTCAATCAACGGATGATTGGCAGTGAATATGATGTGCTGGTTGAGGGGGTTTCAAAAAAAGATCCCTCCAAGCTATCTGGCCGAACAAACAGCAACAAAGTAATCAACTTCGAAGGACAAGAGCGTCTGATTGGTCATACAGTTAAAATAGAAGTGACTGAAGCGCTACCGAATTCGCTTCGCGGCAACGTAATCACCAGAGATTGATAGTCTTCCGATATACTATTATCTATTGTAAAAAATAGGATCACTTAAGCTTGGATACCACTGAAATTGTATTTGCACCAGTTGATAACGCTAGACTCGCAAACATGTGTGGCGCACTGGACGTCAACTTAAAAGCAATAGGGCAAGAACTTAATATTAAGATTATTCGCAAGGGCGAAATATTCACTCTGAGCGGAAACAGTGAAAGCATTCAGGTTGGAGCGGACACATTATCTCTATTGTATGAATCGTCGCGTCGCCATCTCGACACCGAAGATATCCAACTGGGCATTGTCGAAATCACTCAAAATGCGAGAGCAGATAGCCAAGATTCAGAGCTCGTTTTACAGACAAAAAGACGAGACCTGCGAGGTAGGACCCCGCGTCAAACTCAATACTTAAATCAAATACAGTCCCACGATATTACTTTTGGAATAGGCCCAGCCGGAACCGGAAAAACGTACCTTGCAGTCGCATCGGCGGTAGATTCTTTTGAACGTGGCAACGTAAAACGCATCGTTTTAGTTAGACCTGCTGTGGAAGCAGGAGAGAGACTTGGTTTTTTGCCTGGAGATTTATCCCAAAAAGTAGATCCGTATCTTCGACCCCTCTACGACTCTCTTTACGATCTAATGGGATATGAAAAAGTTGGAAAATTATTTGAGCGTAGCGCCATTGAAATCGCCCCACTTGCCTACATGCGAGGAAGGACACTCAATGATGCGTTCATTATTCTCGACGAGGCGCAAAATACGACGCCAGAACAAATGAAAATGTTCCTTACCCGGATGGGGTTCGGCAGCCGAGCTGTCGTTACAGGGGACAGCACCCAAATAGATCTTCCAAAGGGGCAAAAAAGCGGGCTGAACGAAGCGGAAGCGATTCTAAAAAAAGTAAAAGGTATCGCATTCACACAATTTGAATCTGAAGATGTCGTCAGACATCCCTTAGTACAAAGAATCGTCAAGGCATATGCAGCGGCAAGGTCTGATGATTAAGCCAGTTTTATGAGCAAGGCCAAATTAGAATTAACTGTTCAACAATCCGAATCGTGGCCTGGGCTTCCGACCAAGCGCGATATTCGACGGTGGATATTAGCGTCCCTTTTAGAGGATGCCAATGTGACGGTTCGACTTATTGATGAGGACGAGGGCAGAGAGCTAAACCGATACTTCCGAGATCGGAATAAAGCAACTAACGTACTCACTTTTCCGTATGGAGAGACGACACCGTTATCTGCTGATATCGCACTCTGTATTCCGGTCATCAGAGGAGAAGCAAAAAAACAAAACAAAACGTTCCATGATCATTTTGCGCATCTTTGTGTGCACGCGACACTCCACTTTCAAGATTTCAGTCATGAAGAAGATGCTGAAAGAGAAATTATGGAGGGCATGGAAATCGACATTCTAGAAAAAATGGGGATCCCCAATCCATATGAACAAGACTTCGAGTCAAACGCCACATGAATAAAGTTACTAAAAAATCTAGTTGGTTAGAAAAAATTACCCACTTATTAGGCCGAGAACCCGAAGATAAAGAAGAACTTATCGAATTGCTGCACGCATCATTTGAAAAGAATCTCCTAGACTCCGATGCGCTGTCTATGCTGGAGGGTGTTCTACAAGTCTCAGAAATGGCGGCAAGAGACATTATGATCCCCCGATCCCAATGTTACATGGCAGACGTAAAGTCCCCCATGACCGATATTATTGGCTTAGCAGTCGAAACCAATCACTCTAGATTTCCTGTATTCGAAAATAATAAAGATGAAATTTTAGGCATTTTGCTCGCGAAAGATCTATTACGCTACTACAAAGATCCTGAATCATTCGATCTAAGAGATATGCTAAGACCGGCAGTGTTCATCCCTGAATCAAAGCCGCTGAATGTACTACTCAAAGAGTTTCGAAGTAACAGAAATCATATGGCGATCGTTGTTGATGAATACAGCGGCGTAGCGGGACTTATTACGATTGAAGACGTGCTAGAACAAATCGTTGGCGAAATTGAAGACGAATACGATTTCGATGAATCTGAGGCAAACATCTTAGAAGACAAATTTGGTCGATATCGAGTCAAAGCGGTAACAGAAATTTCAGATATTAATGATCACTTCGGCACTAATTTTCCGGACAGCGACTTCGATACAATAGGCGGCCTAGTGTTAGCACACCTTGGTAAGCTACCCGAAATAGGTGAGGAAATTAAAATTGGTGAGCTCAGTATCACTGTAACGCGATCGGATAGCAGAAGAGTTCACGCGCTATTGGTAGAAAAAATTAAGATTGATCAAAAACCCTAAAATCCCCCCTCTCCTGGCGCAAACGTTAACAAACCGGCCAGTTCTTTGGGCGTTCATCCTAGGAGCTATAACGGTTCTAGGCTTTGCGCCATTATCAATTTTTTTAATTCCTATACTCACTTGTGCATTATTATTTTTAATATTGCACGAACAAAAAGTCACGAGAGTATTTGCAATATCTTTTTCTTTTTCATTTGGTCTTCTTATCACGGGAACAAGTTGGGTTTATGTCAGTCTCCACAACTTCGGGGGTATGCACCCGGTTTTGGCTGTAATTGCTACTGTCTTTCTGAGTGCAATTTTTGCTCTACCACCAGCCATTATCCAGACGGCACTTGCCAAGCTCGTATCTTCTCCATCGCGACGAATGTTAATTGTGTTCCCGGTGGGACTTGCTTTATCAGACTGGTGTCGCGGGTGGTTTTTAACCGGCTTCCCATGGTTATCAATCGGATACTCCCAAATACCATTGAGCCCGCTTTCAAACTATGCTCCGTTACTTGGCATATACGGCGTGACACTTGCATGTGCCTTTTGCTCAGGTGGGGTTGGATACCTTTTCACATATTTATCTGTAAACCGAGCAAATCCTAAATGGAAAGTAGGGGTAATTCTACCCACGCTAATCTTATTTCTGTCAATTGTTTTGGGGTCGGTTCGATGGACAGAGAAGATTAGTCAAAGCACCACAACAGTGTCTTTGCTCCAGGGAAACATATCTCAGGATATGAAATGGAATCGCGAGTGGCTCGATAAAACAATGATGACATACCTCGATATGGTCCTCCAAGAACAAACAGACCTTATACTTCTACCTGAAACGGCTATTCCGTTACTCTCGAATAATGTCCCGGAGTGGTATTGGGACGCTCTTCGAACGCATGCCCAAGTAAATGATTCGCATATTATATTGGGCATCCCAGAAAAATCAGAAGAAGGAAATTTCTATAACAGCGTGCTACATATAGGCGGCGAAGAAACTAGTCGTTATCGCAAGCACCATCTTGTTCCCTTCGGTGATTACTTTCCAATGCGATCGCTTACCTCGGTTTTACTCAACGTCCTTTCAATTCCTATGTCAAACTTTTCTGCTGGGGATGCCAATCAAGAACCATTCGATCTTGGTACACAAATTCTTGGGGTCGATATTTGCTACGAAGATGTATTTGGCGAGGAAATTATTCGGCAGCTTCCTGAGGCAACTGTGCTTGCTAACTTCACGAACGATGCTTGGTGGGGAGAGTCCTTTGGACCTCAGCAGCATCTTCAAATCGCTCAAGCCAGATCCATAGAGACTGGGCGAGAACTGCTGCGCGTAACGAACACCGGGGTCACTGCCGTTATTGATCACAGAGGCCACATTATTGCGCGACTGCCTCAGTTTTCGGAAAGCGTATTACGCGCAGAAATTTATGGGCGCAAAGGCGTGACGCCGTATAGCCGATGGGGTAATTTAGCGTTCATATTTCTGACCCTGAGCATCCTATTGCTAAGCTTGAAATCGACGTTATATTGGTCCAAAAGTGAAAAAAGGTAAAATGGAGCATCATTGCTTTTTGCTATACATATCCTAGGTTTATAAATGGTCTACTTTCAAGACATGATTTTAGAACTTCAAAAATATTGGAGTTCACAGGGTTGTGCGTTACTACAACCGTACGATTTAGAAGTAGGTGCCGGGACTTTTCATACGGCCACCTTTCTTAGAGCAATCGGGCCAGAGCCTTGGAAAGCGGCGTACGTTCAACCATCTCGTAGACCCAAAGATGGTAGGTACGGAGCTAATCCGAATCGTCTGCAGCATTATTATCAATTTCAGGTGGTCCTCAAACCCGCACCCTCCGACATTTTGGATCTATATTTAGGCTCACTTGAGACAATCGGAATTAACCCACGCGAACATGATGTTCGATTCGTTGAAGACGACTGGGAATCTCCCACACTGGGTGCCTGGGGGTTAGGGTGGGAGGTGTGGCTCAATGGCATGGAAGTCACTCAGTTTACTTACTTTCAAGAAGTCGGTGGCATAAGTTGTAAACCCGTTATGGGCGAAATCACATACGGACTCGAGAGACTTGCTATGTACCTCCAATCAAAAGAAAGCGTTTTTGACCTTGACTGGGCACCTGGAATTACGTATCGAGACGTCTACCATCAAAATGAAGTAGAACAATCAACATATAACTTCGAAAAAGCCAATACGGATTTGCTCTTTGCTAATTTTTCCGCTTTCGAAAAAGAAGCAATCGCCATGTTTGACGCCGAATTACCTCTCCCTGGATACGAACTGGTTATGAAATGCTCCCATGCGTTTAACCTTCTCGACTCTAGAGGAGCCATATCAGTTACGGAGCGCGCGAGTTATATTGGAAGAGTACGAACGTTAGCCAGAATGGCGGCGCAAGCATATCGAGCTTCACGTAAAGCTCTAGGATATGAACGCGCATCTGATGAGGCCATCATGGCTTTTATGCCCCAGGAAGAGGTGTCTGAAATCATCGATATTCGAAAAAATATTTCTACCCAAACATAATCATTATTATGGCAACTCTACTTGTAGAATTACTAACGGAGGAACTGCCTCCTAAAGCTTTGAGGACACTTGGCAGCTCATTTGGGTCAGGCATCGTTTCCAGTCTGAGAAAACAAAATTTTGTGTCCGAGGATGTTCGCTATGAGACATTCGCGACGCCACGTAGACTAGCTATTATCATAAATGATGTGCTAGGCGTTTCTCCGGAGGAGACAATCAATCAAAAGCTAATGCCTAAAAATGTCGGCTTTACCGATAACGGCGCACCGACAGAGACGCTACTGAAGAAACTTAAATCACTTGGGCTCGATGAGAGCAGCGCACAGAAGACTGAATTAAAGAGTGATGGAAAGATGGAATTCATTTATCTCCGTCAAAAAAAAGTTGGTGTAACTATCGACGATGGATTACAAATAGCGATCGATCTCTCGATATCAAAGCTGCCCATCCCTAAAGTAATGAGCTACCAACCACAGGACAATTTAGAAACGGTAAATTTTGTGCGGCCAGCACATCGTCTAGTAGCGCTGCTCGACGAAAGAATCGTTGCTATCAAGACACTAGGGCTAAACAGCGGAAACCGATCAATCGGACATAGATTTCACTCAAAGGGTGATATTACGATTCAACATGCCAATGAGTATGAGTCGACTCTTGAGGAAGCAGGGCGAGTAATGCCTGACTACAATAAGCGTAAGGCCTTCATCCTAGATCAACTAAAGCAAAAAGCAAATCAACAAGACCTCGAACTTCAAAATGACGAAGATCTATTAGACGAAGTTACGTCTTTGGTGGAGTTACCCGAGGTTTATGTCGCTCGATTTGATAAAGACTTCCTCTCAATCCCTGAAGAATGTCTCGTACTTACGATGAAGACCAATCAGAAATATTTTCCACTATTTGATAGGAATGGGAATTTAGCAGAAACGTTTTTACTGGTTAGTAACATGAAGCTCGATGATCCAAGTAACATCGTTGAGGGAAACGAAAAAGTTATCCGGCCACGACTAGCAGATGCCCAATTTTTCTACCGAAGCGATATTCGAACTCCCCTCATTGATCTAACTGAAAAATTAAAGCACGTTATTTATCATAATCAGCTCGGATCTCAATTGGACCGAGTTACACGTTTACGCAGCTTATCTATTCAAATAGCAAATCACATGGGAGCGGATCGCGACAAAGTTTCAAGGGCAGCTCAACTATGTAAAGCCGATCTACTCTCAGACATGGTCGGAGAATTTCCCGAATTACAAGGAACCATGGGTCGTTACTATGCGCTCGCCCAAGGAGAATCTCCCGATGTAGCCGATGCCTTAGAGCAATATTATCGGCCAAGATTCGCCACAGACAATATTCCCCATAGCGAGATATCAGCTGCATTGGCGCTAGCGGACAAACTTGACGTTATCGTAGGAATATTTGGGATTGGACTCATCCCATCGGGCGAAAAAGATCCCTTCGGGCTTAGGCGGCAAGCAATAGGAATCATCAGAATACTGACAGAATACCCGGTTGAACTCGACCTTCACGAACTCATTAACTGGACTACCGAAAAATTTTCAAAAGAGTTAAAGCTAAGTGTAGATAAGTCACAAATTAAAATCTTCATCATGGACCGATTCAAAGGATATCTCAAAGATAAGGGGTACTCGATAGACAAAATTGAGGCAATACTAGCCACAGAGTCTAATCAACTGCATCTTGTACAACCTCGCTTAGTAGCGATAAATGAATTCCTTCAAACAGATCATGCTGCAGCATTAGCGACAGCGAATAAGCGTATTAAGAATATTCTCAAAAAAAATAATGTGGACGGTAGCTGCGAAGTGGAACCTAAGTTATTCAACACAAAAGAAGAAGTCTCCCTTTACGAGGCAATTCAAGCTTTGTCACCGACCGTGACAAAAGCAATCACTCAAAGGCGCTACACAGATGCACTAAAGGCGTTGTCGACAGCAAGAAGTGAAGTCGACTCTTTTTTCGATAAAGTGATGGTGATGTCAAATGATGCAGCGGAGCGTAAGAACAGATTGGCGCTCTTAAATCAACTATCAATTCTGCTGAATTGCGTTGGCGACCTATCAGAATTATCAATAGCAACAACGAAATAAAATGAAGTTAGTAATACTCGATAGAGACGGCGTCATCAACTTCGACAGTGACCAGTACATTAAAAACCCAACGGAATGGAAGCCGATACCACAAAGTTTAGAAGCTATCGCCCGACTTAATCATATGGGTTATCGAGTAGTTGTCGCCACCAATCAATCTGGAATTGGTAGAGGTCTGTTTGACATGTCTACTCTCAATGCGATCAATGAAAAAATGTATCGAGCTCTTGCTAACGTTGGAGGCAGAATCGACGCTTTATTCTTTTGTCCACACATAAGTGAAAGTCTCTGTAGCTGCCGCAAGCCTGAGCCAGGCATGCTACTGAGCATTGCAGAGCGCTTCAATGTTGACCTTGAGAATGTTCCGTTCATTGGCGATTCACTTAAAGATCTTCAAGCCGCGAGTTCGGTTGGCGCGCTCCCTATTTTAGTAAAAACCGGCAAGGGCGAAAAAACATCAAAAAGCGATCAATTACCAAAAGCCACGATACAGTTCATCGATCTCAACGAAGCTGTAAAACACATTACGGCTGGGTAATCGTGCTCTGTTTAGTCCGATCTTTAATCTTCGAATTATTACGAGTATCACTAACTATAGTATTTTCCTTTGTCGCGATTCTTACTTTTCCACTATCTCCGATCAAAAGGTATCGCATCATCACGTTATGGTCATACTGCATCACATTTCTCGCAAAACATATCTGCGGGATAAAATATAGCGTTCAAGGTCTAGACAATATACCTAGTGCTCCGTGTGTGATCCTATCCAAACACCAATCAGCCTGGGAGACTTTCGCCTTTCAAACCATATTCCCACCTCAAGTCTGGGTTTTAAAAAGTAGTCTCCTGCTCGTCCCCTTCTTTGGTTGGGGACTGGCGATGATGAACCCAATCGCTATAGATCGATCAAGCGGATCTAAAGCGCTCAAGCAAATGTTGACGCAAGGTAGGAACCGGATTGAGAACGGCTGGTATATTATTGTCTTTCCAGAAGGAACAAGAACCTCACCTCTAAAAAAAGTCGACTATCAAGTCGGTGGGGCTTGGCTGTCGTCAAAGCTGCAGTCAGATATACTGCCAGTCGCGCACAATGCCGGTGAATATTGGCCTAAGAATGCATTGCTAAAAAAACCAGGGACAATTAATGTAGTCATAGGAAAGCCCATAAAAACAACTGACAAGTCACCCGCAGAACTTATAAAGCACGTTGAAGCTTGGATTGAGACCAATATGCCAAAAAACTCCCGTCGAGACTTATGACCTCAATATCGAAAATAATTTTTGTATTTTTTTGTTTATGTCTAATCTCGGGTTGCGGACAAACAGGACCACTTTATCTACCAGATAAATCTGAGACCGAAAAGACAGATGCGCCCACGAAAAAAACTTAAATCAAGACTCAGCAACACAACAAAAATAATGACAATCAACACAAAAACAGGTCGTCTGTTTATTGAGAATAAAGCTGCAAGTGATGTAGCGAAGGAGTTTGGAACGCCTTGTTATGTGTATTCTAAAAACTCGATAAAGACTAATTTCAATAGATTCAAGGATGCTTTCGGAGAGCGTAAAAACCTCGTTTGTTACGCTGTTAAGGCGAACTCGAACATCGCAATCATAAGAATTCTTGCGGATTTAGGAAGCGGCTTCGACATTGTTTCAGGAGGAGAATTAAGCCGGGTGCTAGCCGCTGGAGGAGACCCAAGTAAAACCGTCTTCTCTGGTGTTGGTAAAACCCACGCCGAGATTCACTATGCGCTCGAACAGAAGATAAAATGTTTCAATGTCGAATCTGAATCCGAGCTACATCGTATCTCCACCATAGCAAGGGAGTTGGGTGTTGAAGCAAATATTAGCTTGAGAGTCAATCCTGACGTAGACGCGAAAACACATCCCTATATTTCAACAGGGCTGAAAGAAAACAAGTTCGGAGTCGACGTTGATGACGCTATGCGCCTCTACAAGATCGCGGCAAAGCTCCCTAATATAGAGCCCACCGGTATTGATTGTCATATCGGATCTCAACTCACCGAAATCGCGCCAATGCGAGACGCGGCTCTAAAAATGGTTGAGCTAACTGATGCACTCATTGCTGAGAATATTGTAATTGATCATATTGATTTTGGTGGTGGACTAGGTATTCAATATCAAGATGAAACTCCGATTCACCAAGAGCTGTTCGTCAAAATGTTACTCGAGGCCATGGGCTCGCGCGAACAAGAGATCCTTATAGAACCGGGTCGCTCAATTGTTGGGAATTCAGGCTTACTACTCACCACGGTCGAATACCTCAAGCATGGGCCAAACAAAAACTTCATTGTTGTAGATGCCGCGATGAACGATCTCGCAAGACCATCTTTGTATAACGCGTACCATCATATCGATAGCATCATAGAAGAGAAAAATCGACCCTTAAAACGTTACGATATCGTCGGACCGATTTGTGAAACAGGAGACTTTTTAGGTAAAGACCGAGACCTATGCGTTAATGAGGGCGATGTACTTGCTATTCACTCGGTCGGGGCATACGGTATGACTATGAGCTCGAACTATAATTCTCGGGGAAGAGCCCCCGAAATCCTTATCGATGATACTCGGGCACATGTCATTAGAGACAGAGAGTCGATCGAAGACCTTTTCTCCAATGAACAAATAGCTCCGTAACGAGTCCAAAAATTGTTCGGTTGCTAAAATACCCATGGTACGTAGCTAAAACATTTAAACTACAGCTTGCCTCCTTATCGTTTGATTTTTTAGGTTTCAATAATGATTGTATATAACTTAACTTGTGATCAAAGTCATAGTTTCGAAGGTTGGTTTGCCTCCGCGGCTAACTTTGACAAACAACTAACAAATAGACAGATATCGTGCCCAAACTGTGGCTCAACCGACGTAACCAAGCAGCTGTCGGCACCTTATGTCAACACCGGGTCTACTCATACAAGTCCGATAGCAACTAAGCAAACAGAAACGGCTCTTGCTGGCTTAAACCCACAACATCTTCAAAGTAAGTTTATCGAATACATCATACAAAATACAGAAGACGTTGGCGCAAAATTTCCCGAAGAAGCACGTAAAATTTATTACGGCGAAACAGATAATCGATCTATACGCGGTGAAGCTTCAGGAGAGGCCATCAAAGAACTTCAGGAGGAGGGTATTGATGTTTATGGATTACCGGTCGACCCACTAACCCCTGATAAATTAAACTAATTGATCAAATCAGTCAGTCAAAAGAGAATTTATAGGGATTACTCGCTGCTTGCACTCGCCGTTCTGGTCGTTTCGACAGCGGCTGTGCTTACTAAGGGCGCTCAAAATGAAGGCGCCACCTCAGGTGCTATTGCATTTCTGAGATTGGGACTCGCCTCTGCTTGTTTAGCCCTAGTGTCCCTCAACTCGATTTATCGCGGCTTAGAGCAGTCCACAACTGATACGATATTAAAAAGCGCTCTTGCCGGTATTTTTTTAGCTGCACACTTTCTGACGTGGATAATATCGTTAGAATATATTCCCGTCTCAAGGAGCACATTTCTAGTAACAACGAGTCCTCTGTGGGTAGCAATAATAAGTTTTCTCTTTTTAAAGGAAATCATCACAAGACAGCAAGTTATTGGAATAATGATCTCCATAGGTAGCGCATTATTTATCTTCTACAACGAGAATGAATTCTTAGGGAGAGCGGCAGAAAGTTTCCTTAAAGGTGAAATGCTCGCCACTTTTGGTGCAATCTCAATCGCAGCTTATTTGATCATCGGCCGAACGCTTCGTAACACGATCGACTTGAAAACTTATGTTTTCCTAACATACGGGTTCGCTACTGTGGTACTTGCCCTCCTTCGCTTATGCAGCGAAGAGCAACTAATACCCTCCCTATCACCCACAGCCTGGCTATACATTTCGTTGTTGGCATTAGGCCCTCAACTTATTGGGCACACAATACTTAACTGGGGTGTGCGACGTTTTTCCGCCACCATTGTTTCAATGACTGTTCTAGCCGAGCCAATCGCGGCCTCCATACTGGCGTGGATAATTCTTGATGAAATTGTGGGTCCAAGCGGGTTTATTGGCTTTACCGGGATTCTTTTAGGTATCGGTATAGTGATCTACGACCAACCTATCTTCGCCTTTCTTACAAATAAATTGCGAAATAATCAAAAGTCGATATGACCAGAGAAACAAATGACGATACCAAATAAAAATCGGAGTTTGTGATTGATAGTCTTTCCAAGAATTGGTCAATTTCAGTTAATTTAGATCGTATATTCATAAAACCGCAATAGTCCCACATACACTACGTGCGACAAGCAACTCTATGCTCAATCCTCAATTTTTTCTGATACGAAAAAAAATCCGCCAACCTAACAAGAGGAATAGTATAACGGCGAATATTAACGGCTCAGTTACGTCAATCTTCACCAGCATGAAAAAGTGTATTACGCCTAACATCGCAATGACATAAATCATTCTGTGTAACCGCCGCCATTGTATCGATCCCAACCTCATTTTGACACGGTTTACTGATGTAATCGCCAATATTGAGAGGCCCGCAAATGCCGAAAAACCAAAATAGATAAAGGGCCGCTCCGTTAAGTCCAACAGAATCTCTGTCCAATGAAAATACTGATCCAAAACCAGCCAGCTTAAAAAATGGACTAACGAATAAAAAAATGTAATGAGGCCTAAGGTTCTTCTGAAGGGGAAAATGAACGGCATATTGAAAATCTGGCGAATAGGCGTCACAGATAATGTCAGCATTAAAAAAACAAGCGTCCACCATCCTGTAAATTGGGAAATAAACTCGATCGGATTTGCCGTCAATTTATCCATAGTGGCGCGCACAGCCAAAATGAGTAACGGCAACGAGCTGCCAAACCATACTAGTGGAATGTAGAGACGCTTTTTCTTACTGGAAGATGTCGGCGCAGGGGCAGGGTGCGTCATAGACTACACGCTTTAAAAATATTCAGTGAGATCTAAGTCGCGGTACAAATCAGCAACCCATTCAGAGTACCCATTAAACATCAATGTATCCCGTTTAAGAAACTCACCAATACGTCTCTCTCTTCTCTGACTCCATCTAGGATGTGAAACATTTGGATTGACGTTTGAGTAAAATCCGTACTCGCTCGGATTAGCGAGATTCCAAGAGGAATTTGGTTGCTTCTCCGTTAATCTAATAGTGACAATTGATTTCGCACTTTTAAATCCGTATTTCCACGGCACGATAATTCTTACTGGTGCTCCATTTTGATTGGGTAAAATCTCGCCATACAGGCCAACAGTCAAAAGCGTAAGGGGATTCATTGCCTCATCGATTCGTAATCCCTCGGTATAGGGCCAATCGAGTACTGGACTTTTTTGGCCTGGCATTTGTTCCGTGTCATATAAAGAAACAAATTCAACAAAACGAGCGTTCCCAGTAGGTTGTACTTCATTTAACAATTTAGACAAAGGAAACCCCACCCAGGGGATTACCATTGACCAGGCCTCCACGCACCGTAATCGATAAATACGTTCTTCTATCGGCGCCAACTTTAAGATATCGTCCATATCAAATGTTTTCGGTCGCCCTACCTCACCGACTACCTGAATCTTCCACCCATCAGTTTTCAATCGATGAGCCTGCTCAAACGGATCTTCCTTGCCCATGCCAAATTCATAAAAGTTATTGTATCGGGTAACATCGGAATAGCTTGTTTGTTCCTCGTCACTCGAAAATTTGTTTTTACCACGGTCTATTGGTACAGGAAATTGCACACCATCGCGGGCGTGCGCAATATTCTGTGGTAGTGCTAATGCAGCTAAGGACGCGACACTACCCTGCATCCAGCGCCGTCTAGATTCGAACAATGTTTTGGACGTGATTTCAGAGGGGTGGATATTAGATTTAAATATATTGTTTCTCATAATTGGATTTATTGCGGTCTGGAATGTATTGAAAAATACTCATGCCGCATCACACGAGGAAGACGGTCGCAAGACCAAGAAATATTAAAAATCCCATACTGTCGGTACTAAATGTTAATAACACGGATGATCCTATCGCGGGATCTCTACCCATTTTTTGTAAAAATAACGGGACTAACATACCAACTCCAGCACCAACGATTAGATTAAGCAACATTGCTCCTAACATCACAAATCCAAGCGCAATATTCCCATAGAGTAGCCACGCGAAAGTACCCGCTACCGAACCCCATAAAACGCCATTAACCAGCGCGATTGACAGCTCCTTACGCAGAAGCCCCTTGGCATTACTTTTATTTATCTCTTCGAAGGCGAGGGCTCGAACAATAAGGGCAACAGTTTGATTGCCCGAGTTTCCAGCTATCGCGGCAACGATAGGCATCAACGCGGCCAACGCAACAAGTTTCTCTATCGAATGCTCAAATAGCCCAATGACACGAGACGCAAAAAAGGCGGTCCCTAAATTGACGGCAAGCCATAACCACCGATTTTTCGCACTCTTCCACACAGACGAGAATAAGTCTTCATCTCGCAAACCGACTTTCCCCAAAGATTCCTGTTCCGCATCCTCCCGAATGTAATCAACAATATCTGTAATCGTCATTCTTCCAACAATACGGCTATGAGCGTCAACCACAGGCGCTGAAACTAAATCATATCGCTCGAAAGCATGCGCTGCGCTTTCAGCATCCCTGTCCGGATTGAAAGTTACGATATCGCTAGACATAACGTCACACACTTGTGCATCTGGTGCAGCTACTATCAAATCACTTACCGACAAAACGCCTTTTAAGACCTCTCGACGATCAACTACAAAAAGCTTATCGGTATTCGGTGGCAACCGCTCAAGTCGTCTCAGATATCTCATTACCACATCAAGCGCTACATCCTCCCGAACAGTCACCATCTCGAAATCCATCAACGCGCCTACCGTGCCCTCTGGATAGGATAGCGCTGCTTTTAACTGTAATCGCTCTTCTTCCGACAATGAACTAAATACGTCGGCTATAACCTCTTCCGGCAAGTTGGGTGCGAGGTCAGCAATTTCGTCGGCATCCAACTGCTCCGTTGCGGCAACAAGTTCTTGCGTATTCATATCGGCTATTAGGGTTTCTCTAACAGCATCTGACACTTCAAGTAAAACATCCCCGTCAACATCTGATGGGATAAAGTTCCACACGATTAATCGTTCATCAAGGGGTAATTGTTCCAACATTGCCGCGATGTCGGCTGGATGCATCGAATCCAACCGCTCTTGTAGCTTTATCAGACTTTGGTCTTGATAACTCTCTCCGGAGAGAACTTGAGTTAGCGTCGTACGACCACGACTGTCTAACTCAATATGCTGATTATTTTCGAGAATCACTTTTATATCTTCAAGGCATTGTTGAACTGTGTCGACACGACTTCGAGTATTTGTTACGTCGATATCACTCATAGGTCATCCTCAAAAACTTCGGGCATTCAAGATGTTACTTAACGACAAGCTACATTGGCGTTAATTCTGCAAATGGCTGGGACTGACATAAGACAGCCCCCCCTTCCAAGTTAGCATTAAATATCTGAACAGTTCCGGAATCAGTCCAACGGAAGCCATAGTAAGCCAAACCCGTTGGTGATTTCAGGTCCTCGGCTTCAATGTAGTCGCAGGTGGCACCATCTCGTATCAACGATACTTCGTAGTAGAAAGCATTCTCACCCGGAAATGTTGCTTTACCCTCATCGGTAAAGCTCCATTTTTCACCCTCTTTATCGAGATACTCACCACTCAATACGATGTTATTAATTATTGGGCCCAACTCCTTGCCAACACGTTCGTAGGATGCCCACTGCCCGTCCATTATCAGAGGCTCCTGTATCTGCAATTGTCGAAATTGACCATCTGCAGATTTTTGTCCTTTAAACCACACATAGACCACGTCCTCAGCAGAAGTCGGGACGTTCCTCTCTCCTAAAACTAATCGATAGGTCTCTGCATCTTCTCCTGGCTCAACATCAAACACAATCATCAACGTTGCCTTGACCATGTCCGTTGCAAAGTAGGGGAAAACACGACCCTCTTTTTTTATAGCGATTAACACCGGCTTATATTTTTTCTCTGCCTCGTGAGGCTGTTTAGTCTCTCTTAAAAAATCGAGATAATTTCTCTCAAACCAAATTCCCTCTAGATCATCGATGAAAACTCGATCGTTTGCATTTGTATCGGACATTGGTGCTGCGAGAGATGCTACGACGAATATCGTTGAAAGTTTTAGCTTCCAATTTGCGTAATTAAAAATCACCACTTGCTCCTTAAAATTGGGGACGAGTTTTCCAAACCTCATTTAACTGTTCAAAAGCGTGTCCAAATTGCAACACACCAAAATCATCTCTGAAACGACCAATAATCTGCAATCCTACTGGTAACCCTCCAGCGGAAAATCCAGCAGGAACCGAAAGTGCAGGGTGGCCGGTAACACTAATACGAAAACACGATTTCATCCACTCAAGGTAGTTTGATAGTGCGTTTCCATTAATTTCTTTGACGTAAGGAAGGTTAATGTCAAATGGTAAGACCTGCGTCACCGGGCAAATTATAAACTCATATGTGTCCATGAAGCGACTGAAACGCTCAAACAAACCGGTTCTGAGCCGCTCCGCTCGGGAGATGTCAGCCCCTTTAAGAGACTTACCCTGCTCAATATTCCAAACCACAGTATCTTTAAATTGACTCGGGTGCTTCTCCAGTAAATCTCCCAAAGTAGACTCCATATGCCAAGCCCTGAGAACGTGAAAAACCTCGTCTGCCTCTTCAAGATCAGGGTCAACTTCTTCCACAATGCATCCAAGGTCCTCTAGGCCACGCACCGCACCTTCAATGACTCCCAAAACCTCATCGTCAACAGGTATACCACCGAGCGTTCGGCTCCATGCGATCCGGACCCCCTTAAAATCTCTAATCAGCCCCTGCTGAAAGATATTTGGGCTCTCCATAATTGACAAAGGACACCGCAGATCCGGACCTGCAATCGCAGATAACATCAAAGAGATATCAGCTACTGTTCTAGCCATTGGTCCTAACACGGATAGTGGGTACCAAGCTGACGCATTTGGCCACGTTGGAACGCGGCCTGTTGATGGTCTGAGACCAACAACATTACAAAAACTGGCTGGATTCCTAAGCGATCCACCATGGTCTGAACCGTCAGCGATTGGTATGAGTCCCGCCGCAAGCGCCGCTGCTGCCCCACCGCTTGATCCGCCACAAGTCTTGTCCAGATCGTATGGATTTCGAGTCGTACCAAAAACCGTATTAAACGTTTGGCTTCCTGCCCCAAATTCGGGAGTGTTCGTTTTACCTATGGTTACCGCCCCAGAATCTTGTAATCGATCCACAATCAAAGCATTACGGTCTGGAACAAAATTCTCGAAAATAGGCGATCCAAATGTCGTCCTCATATCCTTCGTAACAGTTAAGTCTTTGTGGGCAACAGGTAATGCCTCGAGTATCCGCATTGGGGACTTTTGACTTATACGTTGATCGATACTTCTAGCCGTGCTTCGGGCTCGATCTTCATCCAAAGTAACAATCGCATTAATTTTTCCATTAATTTTTGTAATTTGATCTAAGTGACAATCGAGCAATTCGACAGCTGAAATTTCTCCTTTAGAAATCATTTCAAGCATTCTATGCGCCGGGAAAAAACAAACATCCAGATTAGTCATATGTCCACATCAATTTCATCTAAATTTATCGATCGAATCCTACAGGACTCATGATTTGAGAGGCTAACCCGTTTGACAGATTCTGTTCAAAAACTGGTTTATTTCCCAAAAATTGTATGCCAAGACTTTTAAAGGTTGTTCTAAAATCTGGGAAATCTTCGGTCTCAATCTCTATCAACTTACGCCGCGTAAATAAATCATCACCTAATAATACGTCAAGATCAGCTAACAAATCATTGCCGGAAATGCTTTGGTATTCATCATAGCAACACTCGTGATATTTCACTAAAATATCCAGTAGAGTCAATGCGCCTTCCGAACGCATCCTTAAGTCAACATCTCTTTGAAAAAAATACGCTGCTCCGCCCCAGTAGACATGAAGGTAAGTCCCCCGTCTTGTGAGACGCCTCATTGACTCTACTACCGTGAAGCCTCTGCCTAATTTTTCGCCGGATAAAAACCCCCTATAAAGCCGTGACCAAGACTCTTGGAAAGTTATAGCGCCACCCTTGACCATTGATAAATGTTGCAGATAAGTAGGCAATCCTTCAATAATCCAATAATCGCGCGAATCGATATGCGGAAACATAAAATGCGACATCTCGTGAGGGAGACTAAAATCCCACAAAAGCTGCTCTAGGCTGGCATCACGCTTGACAAAAACATGGATAGCCGCGCCACCGCCTCTAGTAATGTAAGCCCATGGAACAATAGAGTTACCGCGATCGCTAGGGCTGATAACCACCTGCACCCGAGAGCGAGGGAAGAACCCCATGAGGGCTGAAACACCCTCTGCCGACTGCCTCACCCAACGACTCATATCTGCCACGGGCGTGCGCTCAAATTCACCTATAACACTGATCTCAAAAATACTGCCACTAACACTTATAGTATCTGGCTCTCGGCTGGAGAAAGTAACAATCGCCTCCCATTCGACAGGAGTGTTAAAGCCAACAAAACTCGTTTCGCCAATGCGCCTCCAAGGAGAAGACACATATGTCCCCTTGGGCATAGTAAAATTTATATCGAATTGGGCATACTCGGAGGTTGAACGCGGCCTTAATAACCAGTCCCCAATCGAGGTGAGCATATCTCTACCCTCAATCAGTCGTGTTTCAGCACCGCCTCGTTGCTCACCACGATTTCTCGGCTGAAGCAAAACATCGTAAAAAATACAACGAGCGGATTCTTCAGCAGGAATATTTATCCGATCTACCTCGATATCAAGCACCCTCCCTGTATTCGATCTAATATTATTCACAAAGGTACTCGAGCCATCATTTGCAAATAAGATCGGTGGAAGCGCATGGTCAAAACATACCGAAATCTTCAGAGCTTTAAGGGAGTCTTCAACGGATACTTCATAATGGATAGCTGATTTATTTGGTTCGGCAAATACGACTAACGGAAGAGCAATCACTAAATAGAAAATTAATTTCATTGTTTTATGAACTGAGTTCCCATATTCGAAGACCGAAAACGAAAGTTACCATATCAACGATTTTTAGCTGTCTAGGCGAGTTGTGAGAATGATCAATTAAATAGTACGTTGCGGGTGATTATTTTGTAAGTATGAGGCTCACTCTGCAACAGACATAATCTGATTGCGTAGAGAACGTTGTTCAGTGCCGTCTATTAGCGTCACCACGCTACCGGTTACCTTTAGGCCCAAAGACCTAAACGCATCCGTTAAGTCAGGGAAATCGTTCGAGTTTACATATCGCCTCATCAAGGGGATAAACAGGGGGCTTCCGTAAATTTCATCGAACTTAAGCAGAACCTCTTGGGCGCTCCAAGCTCTCGTTCTCTCCATACAACAAGCGTTGAATTCGCGAACAACGCGGTCAAGCGACCAAGCCTTATCCTGCCTCATATGCACGTCAGCAATTAGCATCAACGCTGCACCTGCCCAATAGACTTGCATAAACGGCTCACCCTCATACATTTTCTCGGTAGCCTCTAGTAGAGTTAATTCTCTCGCCTCAGCCTCGCGACTACCTCGACGGAAGCCATATATGAGTTTAGACCAAGCGTCCATTTGATCAATGGCCCCCATACGAGCACGAACAACATATTGATAATAGCTCGCAAAGCCCTCATAAAACCAGGCATCTTCTGGATTAATGAATGGAAGAAACAAATGGGACAATTCGTGGGTTGCAGTCCAGTCATCGAAAAATTCGTCCATTGATCTGCGCTGGTTGATCATCATGTGCAGTGTAGGGCCACCCCCGCGCGTTACGTATGCAACAGGGACTGGCTGTCTTGCTCGCGCATTTGGGAACATCAAAACCTGCACATTAGAAAATGGAATTGGGCCAATGCCCTTATCGACACCCGCCGCTTCTGATTCGATCCAATTCAACAATGCGTCCATATCAGGCTCTGGCGAACCATGCAAAATCGAAACGTCGATTTGAGTAGCACCAACAGTCACCTCCTTTTTAAAAAATTGTCCTAACACAATCCACGATGGCCAATCGTAAGGAGTTTTAGGTACTTCAAAAGTATGCTTGTTTGGAGTGCTCGACCAAGAAGTCGCGACGTCATACTTATCAGGCAGATCGAATTCGACTAAGACTCGACGATTTTTTCCAAATACCTCTGGACGCCAAAACCAAAGACCATTGGATACTCCGGTTGCTCCTGCTGACCTGTAAACCTTCGGCCCAGTCATGTCGTGCCTCTGTATTCCCCTGGAAATATCCACTTGGTAATTTAAGCACGCGTTAGCAAGTACTTGATCGATCGGAATAACCCCTGATAGTTTGATTTCCTCTCCGGACTCGTACCACGCGCCTACTAAAGCAACGGACGCATCTAGGGATTCCGCCACCAATTCTTTAGGCGCGGCGCCCTCAAAACATAAATTCACGTATAGCTTCTTTAGGTCTGCATCGGTGGAAACCTGATAATGGTAATTGGCATTCGGTTGAGACCATGCAAACGCACAACCACAAATAACGATTACCTTCAAGAGACTGCGATTTCTCAGAATTTTGTAAAACACCTACACTCCAAATTGAGTACGCCTCGGACAAACGAACAAAGCAATGGGAGAAATCTGAATCCGAAAAGTTCCTACTCATACCCAGCGGTACCAATACGTGTATGAAGAACTAACCCCAACTAACTGGGAATACGCTCCTTGAAGAGTTAGCGTTAAATTCCTTTGTTTGGCTTAATCAAATATTTCGCTCCGGTCGACTTTTTAACGTAAGCGTTAATGACATCTATCTGTAACGCCTCGGCCAATGAAACTTCGTGCGAATAATTACTTGCGAAAATCGTTTTTAGCTCACCTGCAACACGCTGACGCAACTTATCTTCGGCCGCCGGACCAATCTTCGCCAAGAAATTAAACAAGAGCCAGCCACCCATACCCCAAGAAAAGCCGAAATTACGCGCAATCTCAGTCCTAGACGGATCCAGCATGCCGTAAATATAAACCTGCTTGTGTGTTGTGGACCCGTATCGACTATATTCCCTCGGGTTGCGGTTTAGCGCCGCCTCCATACAAGTTAATATCTGCCCTGCCAACTTACCTCCTCCGATGGGGTCGAACGCCACAGTCGCATTGGTAGCCGCCAACGCGTCGGTCAATTCGGCCAAAAAATCCGGAGATTCAGTATTACAAACAAATTTCGCTCCCTGGGATTTCAACAAATCGACCTGCTCCTGTTTTCGCACGATATTTACTAAAGCGATACCATCATTGATACAAATTCGGTTAAGCATTAAACCTAAATTCGATGCGGCAGCTGCATGCACAAGTGCCTTATGTCCTTCGCTACGCATCGTCTCAACCATGCCGAGGGCAGTAATTGGATTAACAAAGCAACTCGCACCTTCTTCCGTCGTTGCGTCATCGGGAAGTAATAGACATTGATCGACACCGATACAACGATATTGAGCGTACATTGCGCCACCTAGCATCGCGACTTTTTTACCCAGTAAACTTTGAGCAGCAGCTGAGCTACCGGTTTTGACCACTACTCCCGCCCCCTCGTTACCCACCGGCATGGATTGGCCTAATCGTCCAGCCATGGCCTTCATTGCCTTTGCTGGTACTGGAGCAGTAATGACGGGTCGTTCGGCTTCGCCAGACATAACGGCAGCAGCCATGTCAGCAGCACCAAAAAGAAGGCCTAAATCAGACGGATTAATCGGTGCCGCTTCGACACGAACAAGTACCTCATTCGCGGTGGGTTCAAGCAACTCTACCTCAGCTAATGATATTTCTAACTCACCCTCGTTACGAATTAACGATTGTAATTGCAAGGCGGTAGCCGGAATTGAGATGGTCATATTGCTCCTTAAGAATTTAGTTCTTATGTTAATTAGTAGCCAGAAAATAGCTCAAAAAATAAACGAATAAAAAGTCTATCACGTCCGCCAAGCCTGAAATCGCAAACCCAGTGCAACACACACGCCATAAAAAACCATGGCTCCTGCCACTAACCATAAGATCGCATCCGGCGTCGCAAACCAGTCGAACGTCATCCACCATAAACCACTGGCAACGATTAACGCTCGTAACAAGGAGCCGATAACCGGCCATAGCAACGTGTTGAGTCCTTGGCTAGCAAAATAGAGGCCGAGTCCCGCCGCAAAAAACCCATAAAAAGGGCCTAAAATTTCAAGAGTGCTTCCGCAGTGTGCCGCAACTTGATCTCCACCCGACAGGTTGCACCACCAGCTCGGATTTAATCCTAAAGCAAGGCCTATCGTACCGACGATAATGACATTAGCAATTGTGCCTCGCCAAGCAACCTCAATTGCTCGTGCGCGTTGCCCAGCTCCTACATACGCCCCCACAATCGCGATTAACGCGCTGCCAATGCCAAAAATCACAGGCACCATTACTAGCTCCAAGCGGACAGCTAGACCATAACCGGCAAGCCAATCGATACTGAATCTTCCGATTAAACCCGTAGCGATGAGTGAATAAACTATCGTGGCGGTTGATTGAGTGCCCGCAAGTAAACCAGACCTCAATAAAGCGGTGACAACAGACCAGTCAACCCAAAAACCCCTAAATCGAACTGGCTGTCCGGGTAACAAAATTAGATTGAAAACAGTCACGATACCTATCCCATAACTTGCCAAAAGGATGTAAGCCGCGATTGTCATTACCTCAGTCGTACTGTTAACCGCGCCCTGTTCCGGAATCAACCAAAATCCCAAGGCCGAGTAGACGATTACAACTGAGCCCATAGCCAATGCCGAGCGAGTCATAGCACCAGCCCCACGTAATACCGAACACATCATGTTGAAAAGCCACACTAACGGTATTCCAAAAAAAATAATTCTCGCATACGCATTAGCCGCAGCAAGGACATCATCACGAGCACCTACCCAATAAAAAAATGTAGGGCCAAAAATACTAACTAATGCGCCCATCACTGCACCACCGAACAGGGCGATAAAAACAGCACTCCGCAAAATCGAGCCCGCCCTCACCAAGTCCCTGGAGCCTAAGGCGCGGGCCACTGCGCCGCTAGTCGCCCCGCCAATAGCGCCAGCGGAGAGCATATGCGCCAACATAACGAGAGGAAAAACAGTTGCTACCGCTGCGAGTGCCGTTGTGCCCGCTCGATTCAACAAGAAAATTTCTACTACGATCAACAACATTTGAATCAGTGAACCAATGATTCCTGGCACAGCCAATCGAAACATTGTCGGCAACAGGGGCGCTCCTACTAACGGGGAACCTGTTGCTGTCTCAGAACTATCGTCCCTCGCCACCTTAGCCCTCACTGAGCTAAATTAATTTGGATAAATGGGGCTGCATCATACTGTCCCATTCAAACGCTAAGCATGAATGCGTGGCGCTACGATTTATTTGCTGGATTGTATGGATACAAGCTTTGCGCTGCATCCAGTCGGCCAAGCTGTGCTCCACCCAGCCATAATTGAATAATCTTACTGTCTCTGAGATATTTCTCGATTGGAGCCTGAGTGCTGTAACCATAAGAACCCATGAGCTCCATGGCTTTAGCACAGACCATCTCGGTAACATCGCAGGCGTAAACCTTTGCCGCGCTTGCTTTGCCCAGCAAATAGTCTTCGTTAACGCCGCCATAAACCTTTCGATTATCAAACATTTTAGCAACGCTCATGTAGTACGCTCGAGCGCTTTCAATGCCGATAGCCATATCAGCAATCATAGCTCCCTGAAGCGAATGGTTACGCACCGGCTTTCCTCCGTATGCGCGCGTTCCAGTATATTCGATAACCTCTTCCAGAACGGCTTGAGCACATCCTAAGCTCATTGGCGCGCTTGTTAGCCTACCCCAGGAAATATTGCCTCTGAAAAGTTGCCAGTCAACTCCGGGGCCACCGGCTCGATTTTCAACTGGTACTCGCACTTCATCAAAGTAGATCGCCGCATTGACATCAGTCACACGCATACCCATCTTCGGTTCCGGCTTTCCAAAACTGAGTCCAGGTGTGTCTTTAGGAACATAGATCAACGCTAAACTATCTTCATCATTATCCTCTTCCGTCGTACATACGACGCAGTACAGGTCAGCTACACCGGCGGCGCTAGGCCACATCTTCTCTCCCTTAATGACCCACTCGTCTCCGTCTCGACGCGCTCGAGTACGAATAGTTCTAGCTCTTTCGGCGCCATCTTCCACATTACAACCACCTGCTGGTTCCGTGATCGCCATGCAACCTACACGCGGGGTGTCAGATGCGAACATAGGAATAAATTTATCCATTAAGTATTCATTACGCGCACCCATTGCGGCCGCAAGTGACCATGGCGTGAGCAAGCAATGCAGGGACAAACCAGCATCTCCTCTCGAAATTTCTTCCGTGATAGCACATACCGTAGTTGCAGCTCGGATACCTAGCCCTCCGTACCTTTCCGCAAAGCCGCGGCGCTGAATACCAAGATTAACCAAACCTTGGTTAATCTTTTCGAATACCGAATAGTCTTCATCTAATGCATTACGAGCAGGCATGACTTCGTTATCAACATACTTGCGAACCGTGTCCACAAACATTAAATCTTCTTCCGCTGTTAAAAACTCCCCGTATTGTTTCATATTGCCCTTTTCATAAACTTTATTGATGTTAATCCCAATTGACTTGTCTAGTTAACCCAACACTAGCATAGGTCGCAACGAATAAATTACTACCAAATGTGAGTTACCAGTTAATCGCGCTATTATTGTGAATTAGTTAATTATATTTTGTTAACAAGTTCTCATAAAAATTACGGAATTTACACATGCCACAGCTCCTTGACGCAATTCAATTCAAAAACGGACCAAAAATTAAAAATCGATTTTTTCTCGCGCCACTTACAAACCAACAAAGCCATGAGGATGGAACGCTTAGTAACGATGAATATAAGTGGCTCACAATGCGTGCGGAGGGAGGTTTTGGCATGACCATGACCTGCGCATCACATGTTCAAGAGATTGGAAAGGGTTTCCCCGGACAACTAGGGATATGGTCCGATCACCATCTAGATGGTCTTACCCGTCTTGCCAATGGAATCAAGAAAGAAAATAGTGTTGCGATCGTACAGCTACATCACGCCGGATTACGATCACCGAAAGAAATAATAAACGCCTCACCGGTAACCGCGTCCGACAATGAAGATAGTGGAGCTCGCGGCCTGACTACATCAGAGGTAAAAAAACTTATTGACGACTTTGTAGCCGGTGCGAAGCGAGCCGAAAAAGCGGGTTTTGACGGAGTAGAGCTTCACGGGGCGCATAGTTATATTTTATGCAATTTTTTAAGTGCGGAGGTCAATCAGAGGACCGATGAATACGGCGGATCATTTGAAAATCGAGCGAGAATCTTATTTGAAATCATAGAGGGTATTAAAAGCACCTGCCGCAGCGATTTCATTTTGGGAGTGAGACTAACTGCAGAAAAATTTGGTATGAGGACGGAGGATTCGATCGGAACTGCAAAAATGCTGTTTGATCAAAACGTGATCGACTTCTTGGACATGTCACTTTGGGACGTCTTCAAAGAGGCAGAAGACGATAAGTTCAAAGGGCAGTCATTAATGAGCCTTTTTACAGATCTTGATCGTAGAAGTGTTCAGCTCGGCGTGGCTGGAAAAATTCGTACGCCTGCAGATGCGGAAGCCGCAATGAACGCCGGGGTCGATTGGGTCATGCTAGGCCGCGCGGCCATGCTCGAGTCTGACTTTCCCAATAAATACATAAAGGACCCAACATTCAAACCGGTAGAAATGCCGGTCCCTAGCAGCTATTTGAGCGATCAGGGCCTATCTGATAAGTTTCAAGCTTATGTCAGGGGGCGGTGGCCGGAGTTTTTTGCTGACTGATTAGCTCAGAAAAAACCGCCGCCATCTCCGTTGGTGGATGTGTTAGGTAAACTCACATTATTTACCCATCTGTTCAAGTTCCTTCTCTAATTTGCGCAGTTTATCTTGCGTTCGTCTCAAAACCGCAACTTGGACATCGAATTCCTCGCGAGTCACCAAATCATGGCTTGCGAACCAACCAGATATCACAGCCCGCATATTATTTTGAATGTCCTGAATAGGACTATTATTTATTAACTCGTTGATCTTATTTAATAAATCTTCCAAAGATTTTTTATCTATCACCTGGACTACTCCCACCTGAAATCTCAAACATACCTAGCCTAACCAGAAAACCTACTTCGCATTTTAAAGGCTCAATAAAAAAAGTGCTCCAACTAATGCTAAATAGATTAAAAGAAAAATAACTTTAAGTACTTTAAGACCCAAATGCACCAGAAGCAGCCGACCCTCTCAAATATGCACCATATTGGTGCTTCAGACATAGCTATCGGTTTTCACAAACTATAAAAAATATTGATAATCAGCTAGTTATTCATATTGGCACGATAAATGCTTAAAGGTAGGCAAGGGCTGCTATCTAATAGTAAAAGTATTGGTTAGCAGAATTTTTAGACGTCCGTCACGGGCAATCGATACATGGAGCAACCATGAAATTAATAAGCGCAATCATCAAGCCGTTTAAGCTTGACGAAGTCCGCGAAGCACTTTCAGGAATCGGAGTGCAGGGGATTACGGTCACCGAAGTTAAAGGCTTTGGGCGGCAAAAAGGCCATACAGAACTTTACCGCGGTGCGGAGTATGTCGTTGATTTTTTACCAAAAGTTAAAGTTGAAGCAGCGATTAGCGACGATATCCTCGATCAAGCGTTAGAAGCCATAGAAAAGTCAGCCAATACCGGAAAAATCGGAGATGGCAAGATTTTCGTATTTGATCTAGAGCAAGCAATACGCATTCGAACCGGCGAGACCGGCGCGGAAGCAATTTAATACTAAGAAAGGAAATGCACCATGCTTAAAAAACTATTGTTTTGGGCTGCAGCTCTGGGGCTTTCAGCAGTCTCAGGACCAAGTTTTGCAGAAGATACGTTAAGCGCTGGCGACACAAGTTGGATGATTGTGGCAACGGTGCTGGTGATTATGATGTCGATACCGGGCCTTGCTTTATTTTACGGGGGCCTCGTTCGAACTAAGAATATGTTGTCCGTTTTGATGCAAGTCTTTGCAATTGTAGCTTTAATGTCAATTTTGTGGGCTATTGCTGGCTACAGTTTAGCGTTTACCGAGGGGCCGTTTAATAGCATCATTGGCGGTTTCGATAAAGCATTTCTGGCCGGAATTACTCCTGACACACTTAGCGGGACAATTCCTGAATACGTATTCGTAACGTTCCAACTTACATTTGCGTGCATAACGCCGGCCCTCATCATCGGTGCATTTGCAGAGCGGATTAAGTTTTCAGCCGTGCTTTGGTTTTCTGCGCTTTGGCTTTTTGTAAGCTACATCCCAATTTGCCACATGGTTTGGGGCGGCGGATATTTAGGGTCTAAAGGTGCTCTTGATTTTGCTGGGGGAACGGTTGTTCACATCAATGCAGCGATTGCTGGTCTTGTTATTTGCTTAGTACTTGGCAAAAGACTTGGATACGGTAAAGAAGCAATGCCGCCACACAATCTTCCATTCACAATGGTTGGCGCTGCGCTACTTTGGGTTGGTTGGTTTGGATTCAACGTTGGTAGTGAATTAGCGGCTGACGGCACTGCTGGATTAGTACTCTTAACAACACAATTATGCACGGCCGCATCGGTTCTTGGTTGGTTGTTTATCGAGTGGATCACCCGCGGTAAACCAACCATGTTAGGAGGGGCTTCTGGCGCCGTCGCCGGCCTAGTCGCTATCACCCCCGCGTGCGCATTTGTCGGTCCAATGGGAGCGATTGTTTTAGGTGCGATCACCGGCGTAGTTTGCTTCTTCGCTTGCACAAAGATCAAATCTGCATTTGGTTACGACGATTCATTAGACGTCTTTGGCGTTCACGGGATTGGCGGCATAATTGGGGCAATTGGAGCAGGTATTTTGTGCGCACCAGGGTTTGGTGGAGTCGGATACGGAGAGGGAGTCACCATGGGCTCTCAGGTCGCTATCCAAATCGAAGGTGTAGTAATTACCATCTTATGGAGTGGCATAGCCAGCTTGATCCTCATCAAGATTGTTGACGGCATCGTCGGCATTCGACCTACAGAAGATGAGGAGCGTGAAGGTTTAGATGCGACCTCGCACGGGGAAGCGGCCTACCACAATTAATATATTTAGAGTTATCTCTCCCCTTTTGGGCGCCCTTGTGGCGCCCTTTTTTATCTTTGTCAAAACATATGAATTTCAACCGGTCTGTTAGAATCTAATTCGTTAAGGTTCGTCTTTACTCTTTAAACAACGATTTCATTTGAAAGTCATAGATCGCCGTGAATTTACTTTTCATACTTGACCCACTAGAAACCCTCAAAATCGAGAAGGACACCTCATTTGTAATGATGCGAGAAGCGCAGCACCGCGGACACGAGATTTGGGCTGCCACACCTAAAGACCTTAAATTTTTAAACAATAAAGTAATCGTAAGTGCCGAACAATTAAAGTTAAACGAAAAATCTAAGGTTTGGTATGAAGTAATCGAATCTAGAGATTTATCTTCGTCCAGCCTTGATGGCATCATTATGCGAAAAGATCCGCCATTCGATATGGAATACGTTTACAGCACGTATTTACTCGAAGCAATGGAAAATGAAGGATGTCGGGTGTTTAATCGACCCCAAAGCATACGAGACTTTAACGAAAAACTTGCCATAACAAAGTATCCTCAGTTCATAGCACCGACCTTAGTCACTGCTGATATAGCGACAATCAAGCTGTTCATTCAAGAACACAAGGAAGTGGTGTTAAAGCCACTTGACGGAATGGGCGGCTCATCCGTATTTCGATCACGTCCAGATGATCCTAATTTAGGGGTAATCTTAGAAACACTCTCTGAATTGGGTAACCGAACTATTATGATCCAGAAATTTATCCCCCAAATTAGTGCCGGTGATAAAAGAGTTTTAGTGATTGATGGTGAACCCGTACCCTACTCTTTAGCGCGAATACCCCAAGGCTCGGATCATAGGGGGAATCTCGCGGCAGGTGGTCGGGGCGAAGCTATGGTGCTAACCGACAGAGAGAGAGAAATATCGAACGCCCTTGGACAAGAACTCTCAGCAAAAGGATTGTTATTGGTAGGCCTCGATATTATCGGTGATTACCTTACCGAAATTAATGTAACTAGCCCGACCTGTATGCGTGAAATACAAGACCAAACAGGCTTCGATGTTCCAAAAATGTTTATTGACTCCATAGAGAAACATATTGGGGAAAAAGAATAGAGAAAGATTGACACCATGGTCGGTATTGTATTGATCACTCACGGTTCACTTGGGCAAAGCCTCATAGACTGCGCTAAACATGTTATTGGGGATCCACTAAAAAATATAATCGCGGTGGGGATCAATGGAAACGCCTCGATCGAGGCAATGACAAAACAAGCAGCCGAGGCAATCTCAAAGGTGGATGATGGCTCAGGAATTATTGTCTTAACTGATATGTACGGTGGTAGCCCAAGTAACATCACAAAAAAGCTCCTCGAGACCGACAATATTTATGGGGTTTCAGGAGTGAATCTGCCCATGTTAATCCGCGTGCTTACGTATCGAGAAAAGGATATAAAAACTCTTATCAAAAAAGGTTTGTCTGGCGGCTCAGAAGGCGTCATGCAGATACCGTTGAAATAACAAAGGCTGATATGCTTCGAGAAAAAATAGAGATACTGAATCAACTCGGATTACACGCAAGAGCTTCAGCGAAACTGACGCAACTAGCGGGTCAATATCAATCCGAAATTTGGCTCAGCCGTAATGATCACAAAGTCAATGCCAAAAGCATTATGGGCGTCATGATGTTAGCAGCAGCAAAGGGAGTTATCCTCGAGTTAGAAGTCGATGGCCCGGACGAGAGTGATGCTCTCGATGCCATTAAACACTTAGTTTCAGACCTTTTCGGAGAAGGACAATAATAGTGAAAAAAAACAATTCTATGTTCCCGACAAGTGGGCAGCAAAGGTTAGATAAGTGAGCTTCACGATACACGGCGCAGGTGTCTCGGGCGGCATCGCAATAGGACGAGCACAACTCGCTTCTCATGCACTACTTGAGGTGACGCATTATGGCATCCCTAAAAATAAAATCAAAAGCGAAAAAATTCGGTTTGATCGCGCAATAAAAACCGTGAGCAAAGAGCTCAAGGGCCTAAAAAAACAAATGGCGTCGGATATACCCGAAGCAGAATTTGAGGCCTTTATTAACCTTCACAAAATGATTTTAGAGGACTCTACGCTCTCAGAAGCTCCGAAAGACATCATCGACTCGATGAGCTGTAATGCAGAGTGGGCACTAAAAGTTCAGCTAGATAAACTATTAGAGCAATTCTCAAAGATTGAAGATGCTTATTTACGGGAAAGAAAAGCAGATGTGCGTCAAGTTGCCGAGAGAATATTAAAAGCATTACTTGGACGACCAGGAGACGCGCCAACAAATAACGCTGAAGAAAATACAATAATTGTTGCTCACGACCTATCCCCTACGGACGTTGTGCTATTTAAGCAACACAAATTTGCGGGGTTTATTACTGACCTCGGCGGCGCTACGTCCCACACGACAATTGTGGCTCGAAGTCTAAACATCCCCTCCGTAGTAGCGCTGCATCAAGCCAGAACGCTGATTAGGGAAAACGAACTCATTATTGTTGATGGGACTGCTGGCGTGGTAATCGTCAACCCTGACGAAATTATTCTGAGTGAATACGAAGTTCTTCGGAAGCAATGGTTGTTGGCACAACAAAAACTCAGGCGCTTGAGACGTAATCGGGCTACGACGATTGACGGCGCAGATATCGAATTAAGTGCAAATATCGAATTGCCTGAGGATGTTTCGTCCGCAAAAGAAAATGGTGCGACAGGTGTTGGTTTGTTTAGAACGGAATTCTTATTTCTTAATCGCGGAGACCTCCCATCAGAAGACGAACAATTTGAGGCTTATAGACAGGTTGTTCGTGATATGAAAAACGCATCGATTACGATTAGAACTTTTGACTTGGGTTCGGATAAACAACCTGACGGATATACGCGGGTTGCCCCCAATCCGGCTCTTGGACAACGAGCAATAAGACTATGTCTCGCCGAGCCTCGCTTATTTCATCACCAACTCAGAGCAATACTTAGAGCATCTAAGTTCGGGAAGATTCGTATCCTCATTCCCATGCTCTCAAACATCCATGAAATCGACCAGGCGCTCCACCTTATCTCAGAGGCCAAAGAGTCCCTCGATATCGAAAGTGTCGCGTACGACCAAGATGTGGAAATTGGAGGGATGATTGAGGTGCCAGCGGCCGCCCTATCAATCAATGCCTTTCTTAAAAAACTCGATTTTGTATCAATAGGTACGAATGACTTAATCCAATATACATTAGCAATAGACCGAACTGACGACGCGGTAGCACACCTATACGATCCAATGCATCCGGCTATCCTTCAGCTGCTCTCCCACATCATTAGCTCTGCTAACCGAGTAAATAAATCGGTAGCTGTTTGCGGCGAGATCGCTGGAGATCCATCCATTACACGATTACTTTTGGGAATGGGATTACGGACATTTTCAATGCATCCGGCACATCTGCTAGCAGTCAAACAAAAAGTACTTACCTCCGACCTAAGGAAAGCAACATCAATTACAAAGAAAATCCTGAAAGCTCAACATCCCATGCGCGTTGAAGAACTTATCACCCAACTCAATACAGGCTAAAAACAGCTGTGAAAATAGATGCTCCCAATCTACGTGGCCACTTAAAGACAAAGATGGGCAGCTTATACGTCATTCATGGGGACGAATTACTGTTGGGTTTAGAGGCTGCGGACTTAATTCGACGTGCGGCAAAATATAAAGGCTTTGAAGATCGCATCGTCCTAGTTGCAGAAAATAGATTTGATTGGTCCAAACTCAAGGAGCAGTCTCAGTCAGTTTCACTTTTTTCAACTAATAAGGTTGTCGATTTACGTATCCCGACAGGGAAGCCAGGTAAGTCCGGTAGTGACGCACTACAAGCTTACGTTAAAAATATACCCGAGAATACGATCACGTTGATTACCCTACCGGGGCTCGATCGAAATACTCGCAATGCAAAATGGTTCTTAGCACTTGAAAAATATGGTGTTTCCATCGAAGTAAAGAAAGTATATCGAGAGCAACTACCCGACTGGATCGCGTACCGATTAAAACTTCAAAAGCAAACAATGGATCAAGACGCACTTCAACTTCTAGCCGGTAGAGTCGAAGGTAATCTCATCGCAGCACATCAGGAAATTCTAAAGTTAGGCCTGTTACTGCCAGAAGGCCACCTATCCATTGAGGATGTTAAGAAGGCAGTTGTGGACGTGGCGCGCTTCGACCCCTTTGATTTAGGACCCGCGATATTAAAGGGCGACAGGAATTTATTAATACGAATATTACGAGGACTTGAGAAGGAAAATTTAGCGCCCCCTCTAGTCTTATGGGTTCTCGCTGAGGAGGCTAAAGTATTACTGCGGGTCAAAGAGGCATTGGCAGGGGGGCTGGATATGAGATCTGCATGCGTAGATGCTGGAGCCTGGGGTTTGCGCCAAAAACTTATACCGAACGTTATTCATCAAATCACAATAGAGAGATTACGAAACGCAGTGATTCAAGCTTCTCAGATCGACAAACAGATCAAAGGGATAGAAATCGGAAACCATTGGGTCAATTTATTAGATCTTGGACTTTCGATAACACCCAATAGAACTTAGTTTAAAGTCCCATTTGGCTGTAAAATATAGCCACAAAAGCAAACACCCTCAGTTATGAACTCAAGTCACTACATGACCAATCTGGGCGAAGCCGCCCGACAAGCGAGCAAAACGATCGCCTCTGCTGACACGCAGACCAAAGATAAAGCACTTGTTGCTATCGCAGATGAGCTTGTCGCAAAGCAATCGGATATTCTCGATGCTAATGCAAAGGATATCAAGGAAGCTCAAAAAAAAGGGCTAGCAGACGCTTTGATTGACCGACTCACCTTAACCAGTGAGACAGTAGAAAATATGGCAAAAGGTATTGTTCAAATCTCTGAGTTACCCGATCCTGTTGGAGAAATTAGTGACATGCGACCGCGTCCCTCTGGGATAAAAGTCGGGAAAATGCGAGTGCCCATCGGAGTAATCGGAATGATATATGAGTCGCGCCCTAACGTCACCGCTGACGCAGCAGGATTATGTTTAAAATCGGGCAATGCAGTAATTTTAAGGGGCGGATCCGAGTCCTTTAATTCAAACCAAATAATAGGTCAATGTATATCAACCGCATTAAAGACGACTAATCTTCCACAAGGCATCGTTCAAGTAGTAAAGACAACAGACCGAGATGCAGTTGGTCAACTGGTTACCTTGAAAGATTATGTTGACGTCATAATCCCTAGAGGTGGGAAAGGGCTTGTAGAGCGAGTTGCCAAGGAGTCTTTAATTCCTGTCATAAAACATTTAGATGGTGTTTGTCATGTCTATGTTGATAAAGATGCCGATCTCCAGAAAGCTCTAAGTATTGCAGACAACGCTAAAACACAGCGATATGGAACATGTAATACCATGGAGACGTTACTGATACACGAATCTATAGCTCCAACATTTTTGCCGGAAATCGGAAAAATTTTATCTGAGAAAAATATTGAGATTCGGGCTGATGATGCAAGTCGAATCCACTTACTTAACGCTTTGAATGCGGAAGAATCCGATTGGTATGAGGAATACCTCGCTCCCATTCTTGCAATTAAAACTGTCTCGGGTCTCGATGAGGCAATCCAACACATAAGTAAGTATGGCTCCCAACATACAGATGCAATAGTTACAGAGAACGAGTCAGCCGCAAGCCGTTTTATTCGTGAGGTCGATTCAAGTTCAGTAATGATCAATGCATCGACACGATTTGCAGATGGTTTTGAATACGGTCTTGGCGCAGAAATTGGTATATCAACGAATAAATTGCATGCTCGTGGTCCTGTCGGATTAGACGGCCTGACAAATCTGAAGTGGGTTGTTTTTGGTAACGGCGAGATACGCACATAAATAGTAAATCGCTTCAAGTAATACCTCGCATCTAAATTTAACAAAAAAAGAAAGAAATATGCCTGTCATAAAAGTTAATGTCCCAGACGTTGGTGACTTCAAAGATATCCCCGTTATTGAGATACTTGTAAAACCAGGAGATCAAGTTCAAGAGGAAGATTCGTTACTTACACTAGAATCTGACAAGGCAACAATGGAGGTTCCCTCGCCGCTCAAAGGTACGGTGAAAGAGGTACATGTCGAAATGAATGACAAAGTATCCGAGGGACAACTTATTGTTAGTATTGAATCATCCGATAATCAACGAGGGGAGACCTCCTCAGGAGCTATAAAAACACCAGCCATTTCCCCCGGGAATAGTGCACCCACTCCCCCCGTAACAAATGTCTCAACAGACATTACAACCAAAAATGATCTCCATGTTGAGGTCGTTGTACTTGGATCAGGGCCTGGTGGCTACACGGCGGCATTTAGAGCAGCGGATTTGGGTAAAAAAGTCGTATTAATTGAGCAACACCCAACGCTGGGTGGTGTATGTCTCAATGTGGGATGCATCCCTTCTAAGGCGTTACTCCATGCAGCTAAGGTCATCGAAGAATCTAAAGAAATGGGGGAATTTGGTGTCTCTTTTGGTAAGCCAAAAATTGATCTCGATCAACTGAGAAATTGGAAAGACGGCATCATAGGCAAATTAACTAATGGCTTATCGGGACTCGCGAAACAGCGAAAGGTGGACACGATAGTCGGCAATGGACAGTTCATCGGCCCAAATAGCATTGAGGTTCAGACCGCCGAGGGACTAAAACGAGTTGGTTTTGATGCCGCGATTATCGCCGCAGGCTCTCAAGTTACAAAAATTCCGGATATCCCATACGAAGATCCCAGAGTTATGGACTCTACTGATGCGTTAACCTTGCGAAATATCCCTAAGTCGATGCTTGTTATAGGCGGAGGAATTATTGGACTGGAAATGGCAACAGTCTATCAAGCACTTGGAACGAAAATCACGGTAGTTGAACTTGCTGACAGTTTAATTCCTGGGGCCGATAAAGACATCGTCCGTCCGCTACATAAACGATTACAAAAACAATGTGAAGGGATACACCTGAGAACGAAAGTTAAAGCACTAACTGCCGAAAAAAATGGATTAAAAGTCCAATTTGAAGGTGAGAATGCTCCGAAAGCAACTTGCTACGAGAAAGTTTTAGTTGCTGTAGGCAGAAAACCTAACGGTAAACTCATTGGAGCAGAGTGCGCGGGAATCGAAGTGAACGATTCCGGTTTCATACCTATAAATAAACAAATGCAAACAAACGTGCCCCACATCTTCGCAATAGGTGACATTGTTGGCAATCCTATGCTTGCGCATAAAGCCACTCACGAAGGAAAACTGGCAGCGGAAGTTATTGCTGGTCACAAAGCATCATTCGATGCGAAAACAATTCCCTCCGTAGCTTACACAGACCCAGAAATTGCCTGGATGGGCATAACGGAAACAGAGGCAAAAAGTGAGGGTATTGAATATGAAAAAGCAACTTTCCCTTGGGCTGCTAGTGGTCGGTCTCTAGCGATGGGGCGTGACGAGGGACTCACCAAACTATTATTCGATAAAAAAACAAAGAGACTAATTGGTGCTGCAATTGTGGGGTCGAATGCGGGAGAACTCATCGGAGAGACCGTATTGGCGCTAGAAATGGGAGCCGATGCACAGGATATTGGCTTAACAATCCATCCACATCCAACATTATCTGAAAGTGTATTTTTTGCGGCAGAAATTGCAGAGGGCTCGATAACAGATCTCTTTATGCCTAAGAAAAAAACTTAGTTATGGGTATCAACCAAAAAATAATAAGCCGCTATGATCTTTAGTACACCAAGAGAATTTACCCCAGCAACTAAAGAAACTGGCTTGTCCGATGCTTCTCCGCTTTGGTTTATTTTTAAGAAGAATGAACTGCTCGTCCTGCAAAAAGATGCATCTGACGGACTCGAAATACCTAATTTAAAAGACCCTTCGGAGCTTGGGATTAACATAGGATCTCAGCAACTGATTGGTCACTATGGCGACCAGCCTTGTTATACGGCACTGGCATCCGATATAAGCGAAGAGCACGATTCGGTTATTTGGTCAGGACTACGCGCCTTATTTGGGCGGCTGGATGACGGGTTGTTTTCTATCTCAGGAAGGGCTTATCAAATCGCGGATTGGTATAGGACACATCGCTATTGCGGTCACTGCGGAACAAAAAATACACTTCAAGACAGCGACCGATGCCTGATATGTCCTTCATGCGGACAGCTTCATTACCCAAGAGTTTCGCCTGCTGTTATGGTAATGATTCAAAAAGGCGATCAATTTTTACTAGCACGATCACCCCACTTTATTCCAGGAATGTACTCAGCCCTTGCCGGTTTCGCGGAGCCAGGTGAAACACTAGAAGAGACAGTACATCGAGAGGTTTATGAGGAAGTAGGTATCCGAGTTAAGAATATCCGCTATTTCGCAAGCCAACCTTGGCCATTCCCCCACTCACTTATGATTGCGTTTCATGCAGATTACGAATCAGGTGATATTAATATTGACCCGACTGAAATAGAGGATGCAGACTGGTTTAGTGCTGATAAATTACCAGATCGTCTTCCTGGACAAATTAGCATCTCGCGTAAACTTATCGAAGCGACACTACATGAATTAAAACACCATTAGCCAAAAAAGCGTCTGAAACAGTCGCAAAGTTATACCGTTAAAAATACTGTAACCTGCTACAACTTACATCAAAAAAAGATCAAGGATCGTTAAATGTTTAAGAAGTTACTGATAAAGTGCATAGTACTTTTAAGTATATTGATTTTCGGGAATGGGGCACACGCGCTAACCATAAAAATTGGTCATAACGATACGCCCTATGATGCGGCTGCAGCTGCTTTAGTTAAAGTGGTATTTGAACGATCTGGCTATAACGTGTCCGAAACTAAAGGTGACTCCGAAATTCTGATGTCGATGCTCGATCGTGGTGAAATCGACTTCTATCTTTCTGCGTGGCTACCAAAACGCGATGCTGAGAGCTATGCGCCTTACGAAGAAAATTTAAAATTAATCACAGCACTTTACGACGACGCCTCTTCTTTTTTCGCGGTTCCAAGATATGTACCAAGCTCCATGGTCAATACAGTTGACGATTTGACCAAACCAGAAATAATCGAAAAAATGAATAAACAAATCATCTTAGATGATCAAGACGAAATTTTAACGCAGCAAGCTAAAGAAACGGTTGCCGCGCATAACCTAGAGAACGCCGGATATGAATTAACCGCCATATCCTCATCCGAATGGGATACTAAATTAGAAAAACAATTAGGAGATAAAAGCTGGTTCTTCACGCCAATGACCAAGCTACACCGATTGAATTTAACGAAGAAATTCAGAGCCATCAAAGGTACCAGTAATACATTTAAGCAAAAAGATACTGCATGGCTAGTGGGTAATAAGAAAACACAAAAGAAAATCGCCACACATATTTTTGAAATCATCAGCAAAATGGAGCTATCCACAAAGTGGGTTGCAGAAATAGATCAGATGGCTTTCGAAAACGATTGGCCGCATTATGTTGCAGCAAGAGTTTGGATGGCCTCGCATCCTTACACGGTAGAGTATTGGATTTCTGGCGAGTAACCAAACGTTATTAATCGAAATCAAGTAAACCGTTTCTTGGGCTCACCGAGATCTATGCATCAGGGCCAGTATAGTATTTCGGATGTCTTTTTTTAACTACAATGCTATCCGATGCATAAGCATGGCATGAGTTAATTAAAGCCGGCCTCTCCTCCTTTACCGCCAGTTCTTTGTTCCATCGCAAACGATCATGGTATGTCGTTTGAAAGGCGGTAGTCGCAATCGGACCAAGCAGCTCCACCATGTGGGTACAACCCTGGATACCACCTAACGATTCGTTAACTTTTTTTCTCCACCCACGTGCGATCGAAAGACCAATTAACCTTTTAAAGTTTGGCACAATATCACCACAAATATTATAGGGACCCCAAATATTCCTAGCCTCAACATCAAGAACTCGCAGCTCAATATCCACCGTTAGGCGAATCCACATTTCATGTATGGGGTCACCCGGCTTTACAAGACCACGATCCATGTTCTCGAACGGGGTACTTTTCACATCAATCAAGATGCCTTCGATATCATAATTGCCATCATGGCGTTTGTAGCCATGAACCTCGACTCGCCTGGTATGTAACAGGTCGCGGGGGGCGGCCTTAGGTATTGATGCGCTCAAAACTATTCCTATTCACTTAAAATACACGTTAATTCTGGAATTAACGAAACGTAGCGCCAATATCATTTAGTTTTCTACTTTAAAAAATGTCGACACCGAAACTTAAACATATTTACGAACTAATGATCACTTTTGGTGATTGCGATCCAGCAGGCATCGTATTTTATCCGAACTTCTATCGATTTATCGACAGAACATTTCACGATTGGTTGAGAGTTTGGGGAAGCCATGATGCGCTCGCGAGCCGTGTTGATGGACTGGCATTAGGCTTAATTGACTCTGGAGCACAATTTCATCATGTAGTTCGAGATGGTGATAAGTTACGAATCGAGCTGTATACCACCGACTGGAGAAATAAAACATTTAAACTTGAATATCGAGCGTTTATAGAAAAAACTCTTTGCCTCACCGCATTCGAAGTCCGTGGATTATTCCAATCGTTTAACGGTCAAGTTAAAGCGGCAGAAATTAGTGCGCTAAAAAAAATCATTGACCCCTAACAATTATCTGAAAAAATCTTCAGCCCTCTCTCCTTAGCTAGTCGCAATACCTCTTGCTTTTCGTCATCTGACAGTTCAATCCATAGGCTGATTTCATCCATCGTTCGAAAACAACCTGTGCAAATCCCTGTATTGGGGTTCAACTGACAAATGTCTACGCAAGGTGACTCAATAGTGCTCATATCACAATCACTTCCGAGAAGAATATCACGCTGCTTGACGCTGCTTGGATAAAAGCGCTCGTCCGGCTCTAGAATAAGTAGAACGTCCTAAATGATCGCAAATATATCCAGCTGCGACGAGCAGTTTATTCATATCTACCCCCGTTTTAATCCCCATGCCGTTCAACATATAAAGGACATCTTCCGTAGCAACATTACCTGTAGCGCCAGGAGAATAAGGACAGCCCCCTAGGCCCGCTATCGAGCTATCAAAAATAGAAATTCCCATTTCTAATGCACCAAAAATATTGCCAATAGCTTGGCCAAAGGTATCATGAAAATGACCGCCTAAATGTTCCACTGGTACTACCTTCATAACATGTTCAAATAAATCCTTTGTTCTCTGGGGTGTGCCAACGCCTACCGTATCTCCCAAAGAGATCTCATAACAGCCCATCTGATATAACTGTTCAGCGACATCAGCAACCACTTGCGGATTAACGTCACCTTCATAGGGACACCCAAGTACGACTGATATATACCCACGAACACGGAGCCCAGATCGTATAGCCTCCTCACATACTCTCAACTGTCGCTCTAGGGACTCTTTAATGCTGCAGTTAGTATTTTTTTGGGAAAAGGTTTCACTGGCAGCAGCAAAACCAGCGACCTCTTTCGCTCCAGCTTCTTTAGCCGCTTCCAAACCTTTCAAGTTGGGCACTAACACTGGAAAGCAAACATTGGAGATACGAGCAGATTGTTGAAAGACATCTCGCGTATCGGCCATCTGTGGGACCCATTTAGGCGAAACAAAACTTCCTGCTTCAATTACAGATAACCCCGCATCAACGAGCTTCTTGATCAGCTCGACTTTAACATCAGTTGGCACTTGAGCTTTCTCATTTTGCAGCCCATCCCGCGGTCCAACCTCCACTATTTTTACGCTACTGGGTGTGCTCATGATTGATCCTCCTCTAACGCCAGAAGCTCCGCACCTTCCAGCACTTGATCTCCTTCAGAATAATAGATCTCAACAACCTTACCCGTCTTGGGCGAGAGAATAGTGTGTTCCATTTTCATAGCTTCTACGATAACTACGGCCTGATCTTTCTTAACCATATCTCCCTTTTTCACTAATATCTGCCTTACGTGCCCAGGTAGTGGCGCAATCAATGAATTACCCGACTCGTCATTCACGTCCATATTAAAGCGGGAACGCGCTAAAACTGTTGTATCTCCATCGCAGAAGACAGTCACTCCGCTTTCGCCCTCAAAAACGACACCTTTCGTAGCGCTTCCGGCAACAGTGACATTTATCTGAGCTGACTCAAAACTCCACTCACTAAGTTCGTAAGTCATCGCATCTAGTGTGAATTGCATTTTTTTTGGCGTGATATTTAATATAATTTCGTACGGTTTACCATCGCAAGTTATTCTAAAAATCCGGTTTGCAGTTCGGTTTAACCGCCAGCCATCTACCTGTTTCCAAGGTGAGTAAGGGTCAGCAGAAACATCTGGCTCAATATGATTATCGAATGCTCCTTTTAATTCGAATATTAAAAATAAGGCCACAGTTTCGGCAGATAGCTGTTTGTAAAGCTGGCCTCGACCTTCGATATAACGACTGATAACTCCGGTATTAAGATTTTTAGGCTCTTTTTCTGCGTTATGAAAATCTGGAACGCAAATCAACTGTCTCAAAAAATTAGTATTGGTTTGAATTCCAGCTAAATGATAAGCCTTTAGAGCGGTATCCATTTTTGATAAAGCAGCTTGTCGATTTATATCCCAAGATATAATTTTTGAGATCATCGGATCATAATATACACCGACCTCGTCCCCGACTTTAACGCCGGAGTCGATACGCACTGTCGCACCACCGTCCCTTTGTTCCTTCAGATACTCTATCCGTCCCGATGCCGGTAAAAAATCGCGTTCCGGATTTTCCGCATACACCCTACATTCAACAGCGTGACCATTCAATTTAATTTCTTCTTGTTTTTTAGGTAATGGTTCCCCGTAAGCGACCCGTAATTGCCACTCGACGAGATCTTCTTCTGTAATCATCTCAGTAACTGGATGCTCAACCTGTAATCGCGTATTCATCTCCATAAAATAAAACTGAAAGTCTTCATCCATGATGAACTCAACAGTTCCGGCACCCTCATAACCTACGGCTTTTGCGACGGCAACCGCTGTTTCGCCTAATGCTTTGCGCGTCTCTCCCGGAATAGCTGGCGCTGGCGCCTCCTCAATTACCTTCTGATATCTTCGCTGCAGCGAGCAGTCTCGCTCATACAAATGAACGTAATTCTCATGCTGGTCTGCAAATACTTGGACTTCAATATGACGAGGGGCTTGAATATAACGCTCAATCAAGACCTGCTCATTACCAAAACTGTTCTTAGCCTCTCGTCGCGCAGCGGCCAGCGCAGCCAGAAATTGATCTGCTTGGTCAACCACCCTCATTCCCTTGCCACCTCCACCTGCGATCGCTTTAATTAGCACAGGGTATCCGATGCGTTCCGCTTCGCCAGACAACGTTTTATCGCTTTGGTCTTCACCATGGAAGCCAGGAAGCAGAGGTACCCCAGCTTTTTCGACTATAACTTTAGCAGAGCTTTTAAGCCCCATCGCTTGTATTACGCGGGACGACGGACCGATGAATTTTATTTTCTCATCTTCGCAAAGCGCCGCAAATTCAGCATTTTCCGATAAAAATCCATATCCAGGATGAATTGCCTCAACACCCATATCTTTTGCGGCATCAATGATTCGTCTTCCGTTTAGGTAGGACTCGGAGGGTAACGATCCCCCTATCATCACCTTTTGATCGCATTCGGTCGTGTGTAGAGCATTCACATCCGCCTCAGAACAGACAGCGACTGTTTTAATACCCAACTTTTTGGCTGTTCGGGCAATCCGAACTGCGATTTCGCCTCTGTTAGCGATTAAAATTTTTGAAAACATCAATAACGTACACCTAAAGTTCTATTACAGTTGTTAAAAAAAATACGGCTACTCAAATGCTTAAGCTGCTATTCCCTATTAGTGAACTAGGCCCTAGGTGTGTTTAAACGGGTAGCTTAAGTAAGCCACATTGAAAAAACCTGGGGAGCGCTCAAATGTCTCCAAACAAATAATTATCAGTTTTTGTCCTCAGCCATCCATTTAGGTTTTCTTTTTTCAAGGAATGATCCAATCCCCTCTTTCCCCTCATCCGAAGCTCTGACTCGGGCAATACGCACCGCGGTTTCATCAATCAGCGCTTGATCAAGATCAGACTGATCGATAAGCTCAATTAGTGACTTAGTTTCACGGTGAGCACAAGAGCCGCCCTGTTTAAAATAATGGATAAAGGTCATGACCATTTCATCTAAGTCTTCCGCGTTAACGACTTCGTGAACTAGCCCTAAACGATAAGCATCCACTGCTCCAAACCGCTCAGCACTCAACATGTACCTGCGTGCTGCACGAGCACCCATCGCGGTTACTACGTAAGGCCCAATCGTCGCTGGAATTAATCCAAGTTTAACCTCTGATAAACAAAACTGGGTTTCATTTGATGCGACCGCAATATCACACGCAGACACTAACCCCATTCCTCCCGCATAGGCATGTCCACTAATCCGGGCAATGGTTGGTTTTGGAAAATGATATAGCGCCTTTAGCATGCGGGCTAAATTCTCGGCATCAAGTCGATTTTCCTCATACGTATACTGTGCCATTCGTTTCATCCAATTAAGGTCTGCTCCAGCACAGAATGTTGGCCCACGTCCGGCAAGAACCAAAACTTTAACCGAAGGATCTTCCCCCAAAGTAAGCAAGGTTTCCGTCAGCTCCCCAATCATTACATCATTAAAGGCGTTTCTAACCTCGGGACGATTTAACCAAACCCAAGCGGCGGCAGCTTTCCTTTCAATTTGAATCGTGGCGTGCATTTTTCAACCTTAGAAGTACAATCGTTTTGCTACTTCCTCCAACATGACCTCTGTTGCTCCGCCACCTATGGCAAGCACTCGGGCATCACGTACAAGGCGCTCAATTGGACTTTCCTTCATATATCCCATACCACCAAAAAACTGTTGGCACGAATAAACGACTTCATTAACTAACTCACCTGTGAGCGCCTTTAACATCGACACTTCTCGAACACACTCTTTCTTCTCATTAACAAGCCATGCACAGTGATATAGCAGGGCTCTAGCCGCCTCAGTTTTTGATGCCAGCATAGCTAAACGCTGACGTATGACTTGTTTATCATAGAGGACGCCACCGAAAGCTTTTCGCTGTTTTGTCCATTCTGTTGTCAGTCTCAATGCAGTTAATGCATGTCCAATAGCCATCGCCCCAAGCGCGATACGCTCAATTTGAAAATTACTCATGACCGCGTAAAACCCCTGGTTCTCCTCTCCCAAAAGATTCGCTGCTGGGACACGACAATTATCAAAAATTAATTCAGCTGTGTCAGATGAGCACCAACCTTGCTTATCTAACTTACGACCAACCGTAAATCCTGGCGTCCCCTTTTCCACGATAAACATTGAAATTCCGCGAGAACCTTTTGCCTCGGAGTCAGTTTTAGCCGCTATAAAATATAGATCTGCATTAACTCCATTAGTAATGAACATTTTTGAGCCGTTCAAAACCCAATCGCCGCCATCACGTCGCGCTGTTGTTCTGATGCCTGCCACATCTGAACCTGCGTCAGGCTCTGAGATTCCAACAGCCGTGATTAGCTCACCTGAAATAGCTCCAGGCAAATAAGCTTTAATCTGCTCAGGGTTTCCGGCATGAATTAGGTGCGGTGAAGCCATATCCGTATGGACTAGAACGGTTACGATAAATCCACCAAAAGTGGACATTGATAACGCTTCTTGAAAGACAACGGAGGTCAAAAAATCTGTCTCCGCTCCGCCATATTCACTGGGATATGTCATCCCCAACCAACCGAGCTGCCCCATCTTGCGCAACACCTCTTTTGGCGTATATCCCTGCTCCTCCCATTTAAGACCGTGAGGCTCTACTTCACGCTCGAGGAAACGAGCGACTTGCTCACGTAATACATCATGCTCAGGAGTTGTGTAAATCATAATTACCTTTCGTTACATTCGAAATACGCCAAATCGAGTTTCGGTAATAGGCGCATTTAACGCCGCCGAAATCGCAAGGCTTAAGACATTACGGGTTTGCGCCGGATCGATTACGCCGTCGTCCCAAAGACGTGCCGTGGCATAATAAGGGTGTCCTTGGCGTTCATATTGATCGATTAATGGACGCCTAAATGCCTCCTCATCATCAGGTGACCAGGACTGTCCGGAGCGCTCTAGGGCATCTCGTTTTACCGTGGATAATACGCTCGCCGCCTGCTCGCCGCCCATTATGGAAATTCGAGCATTAGGCCACATCCACAAAAATCTCGGTGAATAGGCTCTACCACACATACCGTAGTTTCCCGCGCCAAAGCTGCCACCAATAATCACTGTAAACTTCGGCACTTTGGCCGTTGCAACTGCAGTTACTAGCTTGGCTCCATCCTTCGCTATTCCTCCAGATTCATATTTTTGACCCACCATAAAGCCAGTAATATTTTGCAGAAAAACTAACGGAATTTTACGCTGGCAGCATAGCTCAATAAAATGCGCACCCTTGAGCGAAGACTCAGAAAATAAAATACCGTTGTTCGCTATTATGCCTACCGGATATCCGTTGATTCGGGCAAAACCCGTTACTAAGGTGGTTCCGTATAACGCCTTGAATTCATCAAACTCACTACCATCAACAATACGTGCGATTATCTCCCGGACATCATAAGGTTTCCGTGAATCTTTAGGTATCACACCGTATATTTCTTCAGCCGCGTAAAGAGGCTTGACGGGAGGTATTACCTTCAACCCAACCAATTTGGTTCGATTTAGATTTCGAACAATAGTCCTCACTGTTTCAAGAGCATGCTGGTCGTTTTGCGCATAGTGATCGACAACACCAGACGTTCTCGCATGAACATCGGCTCCCCCGAGATCCTCTGCGCTCACCTCTTCCCCTGTAGCCGCCTTGACCAACGGCGGTCCCCCGAGAAAAATGGTTCCCTGTTGTTTGACGATTACCGATTCATCTGACATCGCAGGGACATAAGCCCCACCGGCCGTACAAGATCCCATAACACATGCGATCTGAGGAATTCCTTGGGACGACATATTTGCTTGATTAAAAAATATCCGGCCAAAATGTTCTCGATCTGCAAAAATCTCATCTTGATTAGGAAGATTACCTCCGCCAGAATCCACTAGATAAATGCAAGGTAAATTATTTTGCTGGGCAATTTCTTGTGCTCTTAGATGTTTTTTTACAGTCATAGGAAAATAAGTTCCTCCCTTAACCGTCGCATCATTGGCGACGATCACGCACTCGACTCCAGAGATAAGACCAATACCGGTCACCATTCCAGCTGAAGGAACTGCATCGTCATACATACCGTAAGCCGCAAGTTGGGAGAGTTCTAAAAACGGAGCGCCATCGTCAAGCAAAAGATCAATACGCTCACGTGGCAGCAATTTACCTCTCGCCAAATGTTTTGCTCGAGCCGACTCAGATCCACCACCATAAACTTCTTCATATCTTTGCTTTAGGTCTTTGACCAGCGCTTCCATCGATTTACTACTCGCGATGAAGTCTTCAGATCGAACGTTTACTCTTGTTTTAATTTTACTCATTTCGATACAGATTCAGAGCGTTGAGAAATGGGTCCGCCAGCTTTTTTCCAACTACTAAAACCGCCCTCAATATGAACAACATTTTGCAGTCCCATGTCTTGAACTGACTTAGCTGCCAAAGCAGAGCGCCAAGCGGAGGCACAGTAAAAATAAAAGGTTTTTCCACTACCAAAAATATCCTTATAGTATGGACTGTCGGGGTCAACCCAAAACTCGATCATACCTCTAGGTGCATGAAAGGCGCCAGGAATCATGCCTTCTCGCTCTAACTCCCGCACATCTCTCAAATCGACGAATATCGTATTGGGATCATCCAGTTTAGCAACAGCATCATTTACGGGTATCGTTTTAATCTCTTTGTTCGCCTCCGCGACCAAATCTTTTACGCCTTTTTTCATCGTCACTGTGAGCACTTTCTAAAAACCGCCAGTTTTCAGCCATTCGCGTACTTGCTCAAGACGATCTGAGCCCCAAAAAGGCTCATCATCAACGATGATGAACGGAGACCCGAAAACACCCTTTTTTATTGCCAATTCGCACTCATCTTTCAAGCGTGCTTTGATCTTTTCATCTTGGGTTACCGCAATCAATTCGTCCTCAGATCCCTTAATTGACGAAATGACTTTTGCCGCGATTTCTGGGGAAGAAATATCTAAACCTTCTACAAAGTAGGCCTGATACAACCTAAGAATCGCCTCTTCTTGTCTTTCTGGAGCAATATCTTGTAACCAATAAATCAGCCGACAAGGTGCCTGGCTACTGATTGGAAATTTTTCTGGTTGCTTATAAGGAATATCCCATAGCCTCGAAGTTCGCTCCATATCTTTTTTTGAGTAATCACCCTTCAAAGGAACCATTGGCAAAGGTACGCCGCCTGTTACCTTCAGAGCAGCGCCAATCATAAATGGCTTCCAAGAGATCTCTCGGTCAAACTCTTCGCCAATTGCCCCAATTTTTGTTGCTGCAAAGTAGCCAAACGGTGAAGAGAAATCAAAATAAAATTCAATTGCGTTACTCGCCATATCTAACCCCTTATTAATCAATTAATCCAATCTGTAGCCATTATAAATTTTCCATTTCTAAAGCGACCGCAGTTGCCTCGCCGCCACCGATACACAGAGATGCTACACCTCTTCGCCCTCCCGACTTCCGTAGTGCTCCGATTAACGTCACCAATACTCTCGCGCCAGAGGCACCGATCGGATGGCCAAGTGCACATGCTCCCCCATGCACGTTAACCTTTTTATGATTAAGTTTATGCTCTTTCATGGCGACCATGGGTACGACAGCGAAAGCCTCATTTATTTCAAATAAATCTATGTCGTTCACGGACCAGCCTGTTTTGACAAAAATCTTTTCCAGCGCGCCGACTGGAGCTGTCGTAAAAAGTCCTGGCTCTTGAGCGTGTGTCGAATGTCCGACTACTCGGGCCAGAGGCTTAACCCCCAGCTCAGTTGCCGTTTTTCGAGCCATCAATACCAACGCCGCTGCGCCATCAGATATTGAGCTCGAATTTGCCGCTGTAACAGTCCCGCCTTGTTTAAAAGCGGGCCTGAGGTTTGGTATTTTTGTCAGGTCAGCGATAAATGGCTGTTCGTCGCGATTGACCGTTGCTTCACCTTTGCCTCTTTTAACGGTTACCGGAACAATCTCCCAATCGAATGAGCCATTTTCATTCGATTGTTTAGCGCGCTCTAAAGAAGCAATAGCAAACGCATCTTGTTCCTCTCTAGAAAATTTATATATCTCAGCACAATCTTCTGCATAGGCGCCCATCAACCGTCCCTTATCATAAGCATCCTCGAGCCCATCAAGAAACATGTGGTCCTGAGCCTCCTGATGTCCTAATCGGTAGCCTGATCTCGCGCGAGGCAAAAGGTAAGGGGCATTGGTCATGCTTTCCATTCCCCCAGCAACTACAATGTTGGCGCTTCCTGCCGCGATTAGATCATGAGTCAACATCATCGCCTTCATACCTGAGCCACACATCTTGTTGATCGTTGTGCACCCAGCAGCAAGCGGTAACCCAGCACCCAGGGAGGCCTGCCTCGCTGGCGCCTGCCCTTGCCCGGCTGGAAGAACGCAACCCATCACGACCTCCTCTATCGAATTGGCAGAGAGGTTGGCGCGATCGACAGCAGCATTAATAGCGAACGCCCCTAATTGTGCAGCGGTTAATCCCTTAAATACGCCCTGAAAACTACCCATGGGTGTACGCGCTACGGAGACAATCACCACATCATTTTCATTCATTTTTTTCTCGCCCTCATGATTAATAACCTGCCCCCGTCCAAACTTCACTGCGTTCTCGGAAAAGTCTTTTAGCAGCTGCAATTGCTTAATAACCCCAGATTATAATACGTGAGGATTCGAAATCTTTTTATGTCGGTTTGCCTATCACGCGTAACGCCAGCCTCTCTATATAATAGGATGGCTTATTTACCCAAATAACAATGGCATTAGCGCCAGCTACTCGATAATTTATATGACTCTCAAAGCATCGCCACTATCCTTCCCTTTCAGTTCAACGCCCACCATCGGAATCCCGTCTCCGATAAGAAAAGGAATAGACTGGTGTCGCCATCAGCTGCCATTCGCCTTAGATCACATTAACACCTGGCTAATTGAAGACAGCGGGAGCAGAGTCATCGTCGACACAGGAATAGCTGATGACATAAGTCAGGCGGGCTGGGAAAAAATCTTAGGTGGCGAGCAAAGAAGCTCTGAAATCTCAAAAATTGTTATAACCCATGCCCACCCAGATCACATCGGTAATGCCAGCTGGTTGCATCACCGAACGAAAGCATCCGTATGGATGACTCAGTCCGAGTTTCTAACTGCTCAAGCTGTTTTTGAAAAAAGTCCGTCACATTCCACAACTTCTATCGGTGCCTTATTTCGACAACACGGACTTCCAACAAACGACTGCGGTTCTGTTGCTGAAAAAGGTGACCACTACGAAAAGCTTGTTGGATCACTTCCTCCTGCTTTCATTAAAATTTCAGAAGGTGATCGATTAAATATCGGAAACAATTCCTGGCAGACTATTTTGGGCAGCGGACACTCTCCGGAACATCTATCTCTTTACTGCGAAGAGGAAAATATTCTCATTTCGGGTGATATGTTATTACCTAAAATTTCCACAAATGTGGCTGTATGGCCACACAGTCCAGATGGGAATCCGTTAAAGGAATTTTTAATATCTATTGATTCTTTTAACCACTTGCCGGCAGATGTTCTGGTACTTCCATCACACGGTTTGCCGTTCGTAGGCGCACATCAGAGAGTTAAAGAATTACAAATTCATCATGAAGAACGATTAAATCAAATACTCTCTGTTTGTCATGAGCCTAAAAGTGCATTTCAAATTCTCCCTACGCTCTTCGAGAGGGAGCTCGATGCTTATCAACTATTTTTCGCAATGGGTGAATCTATCGCTCATTTAAATTATTTGTGTTGGGAAGGGGAAGTTCAAAAGCAAGAAAGCGCAACAGATCAAGGCGTTGTAAACTTTATTAAACAATAAATCGTGAGCTATGAATTCAAAACAGACTGTAAGCCGAGAGATTATCCGAACAGCCATCTCGATGAACACGCTAGGAATTAATCGTGGAACATCGGGAAACGTTAGCGCTCGACATGCGAAAGGATGCTTGATAACACCGTCTGGCCTGAGCTACGAAGAGACTAAACCTAAAGATATTGTTTACGTAGACGAAGAAGGGGCGCCCCATGGGTTGCATGCGCCATCGACTGAGTGGCGATTTCATCATGACATTTATCGCAATCGTTCAGACGTAGGAGCAATTGTCCACACACATTCTAATTTTGCAGTCTCCCTCTCATGTCTTGGAAAAGAAATCCCCTCTTTCCACTACATGGTCGCAATCTGTGGTGGCGAGAATATACGCTGCGCACCTTACGCAACTTTTGGTACACAAAAGCTCTCGGATCACGCGATTTTAGCGCTTGTAGACCGTAAGGCTTGTTTGCTCGAGAACCATGGAATGATTTGCGTTGAAGAAACGCTTGAGAAGGCACTAAATCTCGCCGTTGAAGTGGAAGCATTATGTGAGCAATACTGGCGTGCATTGCAGATTGGAAAACCAAAAAAATTATCCAAAAAAGAAATGCAGACTGTATTGAAAAAATTTCGCACCTACGGCCAAGTCAAAAAACCAAATCATATTCAGTGAGATAGAAACGACGCAGCATGAAAAAAGGTCCGGCTCAAAAAGCTATTGATGAGAACTCAAATTTAGAGGATCTTTGGCAAGAGATTTTTCAAAAAACTATTGATCTTAGTCAGTCTTATTATACCTACGGCATAAAAACTGCCGAAAAACAGATGACTGACGATTACGGCATCCATAAAGCATTTACATCCCTGTCAGAGCAACTGCTATCAGATCCAGAAAAACTGTCAAATTCAACCACCCAATTCTGGCAGGAACAACTCAACCTATGGGAAAAATGGATTAATAGTGATCCGACGGTGGTCAAAAAACCGGATATTGAAAAAGTTGATTCTAGATTTAGAAGTAAGCTGTGGGACACATGGCTCTTTGACTACGTCAGAAACGCGTACTTACTAACAGCTGAGCATTTACAAAAAACGGTAAATGATATCGACTCTCTTGACGAGCGTACGGCCCGTAAAGTTAAGTTTTTCACGAAACAGTATGTGGATGCCATGTCTCCTACAAATTTTGCTGCGCTCAATCCTGACGTTCTAAAAGCAACTGTCGACAGTAATGGTGGAAATCTGCTGTCTGGACTTAACAACCTTCTAGATGACCTGAAGAAAGGTAAAGGCGAACTAGCCATTAAAATGGTAGACCCAAACGCCTTCGAACTTGGTAAAGACGTAGCGACAACTGACGGAAAAGTTGTGTATCAAAATGAATTAATGCAGCTTATTCAGTATCAACCCACCACCAAGTCTGTTTTAGAAACACCACTACTCATAATTCCCCCGTGGATCAACAAGTACTACATCCTAGATCTAACACCACGTAACTCATTCATCAAATGGGCCATTGATCAAGGGCATACTGTATTTGTCATCTCATGGGTTAATCCAGACGCGCGTCACGCACACAAAACATTCGATGACTATCTAGTAGAGGGCCCTCTTGCCGCGTTAGACGTTATCGATAAACGATGCAAAACGAATACCACGAATCTAGTCGGATATTGTTTGGGTGGGACGCTAACGGCAGTGCTTTTGGGATGGCTAAAATCCAATAAGCAAGAGAAGAGGGTTAACAGTACAACCTTCTTCACCTCGATGATTGACTTTAACGAACCTGGGGAGCTAGGGGTTTTTGTGGACCCCGAGGGTGTTGATGCGTTAGAAAAACGTATGGCTTCAAAGGGATACTTAGAAGCCTCGGAAATGGCCTCTACATTTAATATGCTGCGATCGAATGATTTAATTTGGTCATTTGTCGTTAATAATTACTTGTTAGGAAAAGACCCTGTGCCTTTTGATTTACTGTTTTGGAATTCTGATGCCACTCGGATGCCTGCAAAAATGCACTCTTACTATTTGCGAAATATGTACATTCACAATAAACTTCGCGAGCCCAAGGGCTTGACCATCGCAGGCAGATCCATCGACCTTTCTACCGTCACTACGCCATGTTATTTTATTTCTGCAAAAGATGATCACATAGCTCCCTGGAAATCCACTTTTTCTGGCGCTAAACTTTTTGGCGGTAAAGTGAGATTCGTCCTTGGTGGATCTGGGCATATTGCTGGGATCGTCAATCCTCCTGTGGCAAATAAATACTGCTTTTGGGCGAATGACGAACTAACTCACGAGGCGGAAAGTTGGCTTCAAAATGCGGACAGGTTTGACGGATCCTGGTGGAGTGATTGGTCGGTTTGGATCTCCTCTCAAGGAAGCAGAACCGTAAATGCCAGAAAAATTAGAAATAATCGCACCAATCCGTTTGAAGACGCGCCAGGGTCTTACGCTAAACTCAGACTCGACTCACCCCAAGACGGGCAATTGAAATCTCTCTGATCGCGACAAAAATCAACTAAACAGAAGAATAAATAGTGACCGTTATGCGGAAGAACAGAGGGATGTCCCGTCTATCCCTATATATCGATTTTATCGATATATATATATTTATTAATTAATTAGATCGATCTTTTATAGATCGGCATAATACGCTTCGAGTTTAATCAGCAATCAACAGAACAGGACTACAACATGCAACTTAAAAACTTTGAGGGACAAAAGATCCCTGCAGTCAGCTTTAAAACTCGAGAAAACGACGATTGGAAAACCATCAACAGCCATGAGATCTTCAACAATAGAACAGTCGTCGCGTTTTCACTTCCTGGAGCCTTCACGCCAACCTGCTCTTCGACTCATCTACCGCGATACAACGAACTAGCACCAGCGTTTTTTCAAAACGGCGTAGATGAAATTGTCTGCCTCTCCGTTAACGACGCGTTTGTCATGAATGAGTGGGCAAAAGATCAAGAGTCTGAAAACATACTTCTTTTACCGGATGGAAACGGCGAATTCTCTGAAAAACTCGGTATGCTTGTGGACAAGACTGATCTTGGGTTTGGGAAACGCTCTTGGAGATACTCGATGTTAGTAAGGAGTGGTGTAGTCGAAAAAACATTCATCGAACCTAATGTTCCAGGAGATCCATTTGAAGTATCCGATGCGGACACAATGCTTAACTACCTAAATCCGCAAGCTCAAAAGCCGGATCAAATAGCCATTCTCACGAGGGAAGGTTGCTCTTTTTGCTCTCAAGCGAAAGAGGATCTGACCAAAGCAGGCCTCGATTATGTTGAGCTGCCACTAACCCACCAAGCGCGCAGTAGAGTTGTCGGCGCAATAACCGGGGCGGGAACCGTTCCACAAATTTTTATCAATGGGAAACATATAGGTGACGGGGAAGCATTGAAGAAATATCTGAGAGACTAGTTCTGGCGCCAGGCTTTCTCCGCATCATCCCATGCGGCGAGAGCCTGTAAATCAGGCACCCACGCTAAGCCGGTTTTCGCATCGGAAGACTTGGCATCAGGAGTTACCAAAACATCTAAAAGCGCTGGCCTATTTTTCATGGCACGATCAAAGGCGCCGGGCAAGTCGTCTACACTCGATATTCGTTCTGAGTACATACCAAACGACTTAGCCATTTGTGCATAATCTGATACCTGGAGTTTAGTACCCACGACTTTGCCGTGCGTATCTGCTTGATCATGTACCTCGATTTGCCACGCTCCGTTATTAGCAACGACAATAAGGACAGGGGCGCTATGTCGTACCGCCGTATCAATTTCCATGGCATTAAACCCAAAAGCACCATCACCAGTCGCGACAAAAACATCTTTGTTCGGACACGCCAGACTCGCTGCGATGCCAAATGAAGTTCCAATCCCAATACATCCTAAGGAACCTGGGTCTAGATAATTTTTCGCGTTCAAACCAACTCGCGCGAAGGCAAGAAAGTCACCGCCATCGGCCACAACAACTCCATCTTCTCCTATATGCTTCTGGAGTTCAGCAAGGACTCGGTTAGGGTGAATACGGCCCTCGGCATCAGAGGGAGCAGTAGCCATCGACTCACTTAAACGCTGTGCACGTTCCTCATGCTTCTCGCGTAGAGCCTTGATCCATTCTCTATCAGCACTGGACTTTCGATCTCCAATCAAACCGTTAATCGCCTCCAACGTCTTAGCTGGATTTGCATTGATCTCTATATCACCACGTCTATTGTCTCGGACTTCAGTTGGTATATCTCCAATACGGACAAATTTTGCAGAACCAAAAACAGATGGAGACCCATAGGCGAGTTGAAAATCCAAACGACGGCCCACTGTCACGATGACATCTGCATCGCCCATAACTTTTCCACGCATCGCCGCCACAACAGCAGGGTGACTGTCCGGCACGAGCCCTTTGCTTTCTCCCGTATCAAGATATGCGCCGCCAAGCTTATCTAAGAATTCACATAACTCCTTATGCGCTCCACGTGCGCCCCTACCGCTGATAACTAAGGGCTTTTTAGCGCTCAATAGAACTTCAATCGCTGCCGTCACATCATCCATATGAGGAAGTATTGGGCGCAGAACCTTTGGTCGAAAATGCTCCTCCATTTGAATAACTTTCGGCACTTCATCTCTAAGAACATCCGTCGGAAAATCAAGATAGACGGGGCCAGGTTCACCTCCTACACCCCGAGCACGTGAAACCGCTTCGTCTAGCTCTTGCAATACCAAACTAGATTGACGAACGGTCCGCGCGTAACGGGTGATTGATTGCACTAAATCCGTATGCACAATATCCTGAAGTGCACCACGATTTTCTTGTTGCCTAGGAGGCAATCCGGACAGCACGAGTATCGATGCGCGTGCTACGTGTGCATTAGCGATGCCGGTCATGGCATTGGTAACACCAGGCCCAGCCGTAACTAACGCAACGCCTAACTTTCCCGTTAATTCACTGTGTGCATGCGCCATATAAACGGCTGCGCGCTCATCCCGCACATCAACAATCTGAATTCCCTCTGCATCAACACGCATCCATATGGGCATAATATGACCACCGCATAATGCGAAAATTCGATCAACGCCTTGAGATTTAAGAAAGCGCGCAATCACACCAGCGCTCATATTTTCATTTAATGGCATTAATGACATTTTTATTCCCGATGTTTATGTTGGATTCATGCTGAACGAATCTTTTGCTTTTTACGCGCTCTTAAATCGATCGCACCATCTTGCTCTCGCGGGTCAGTACCCTCAGGAAAAATATGAATCTTTTGCACCTTAGCTGAAGTACCCAACGGAAGACTATCTAAAAATAACACCCAACCCGGCGCTTTAAAATAAGCGATACGCTCATAACACCAATCAAACAAATCATTTGCTAACTGTGTCTGGCCTGCTTGATCTACTATATCCTCAGGAGCCTTCGCTACCACACAAGCCATGATTTCTTCCTCTCTAACTTCGTCAGGAGCAGCGATAACAGCCACTTGCTTCACTCGATCATGAGCAGTCAAACACGCCTCAACTTCAGCAGCCGCAATATTCTCACCTGAACGACGAATAATATTTTTCTTACGATCTAGAAAATAAAAGAATCCTTCATCATCTTGAATGACAGCATCTCCGGTATGAAACCATCCACTTTTCCAAGCCTCCTCTGTCGCCTCTTCATTTTTTAGGTACCCTGAAAAAAAACCTTGGCGCGGCTCGTTCGCATTACTCCGTATAACAAGCTCTCCAGGATGGTTGGGTGGAACCTCCTTATCATGGCCATCGAATACTCGCGCCTCCACCCATTGACTTTCACGCCCAAAAGATCGCGTATGAATTTTACGAGGCTCGAAGTTATCCGTAATAATCCGCCCCGTTTCCGACATAGCCCACATCTCGACTACCGGAAAACCGAAACGCTCTTCAAAAGCTTCGTGATGACTAGGCTCAATACCAGCGCAAAGTGCAAATCGAACTTGATGCTGACGCTCCTCCGGTTGAGCCGGAAGTTTCAACAATATATTTGGAATAATCCCTTGAAACTGAGCAGCTGTTGCTTTAGTTGCAACCAGATCCTTCCACCAAGTGCTCGCATGAAACCGATCCGGAAAGATTACGCATCCACCACTCATTAGCATCGCAGGCACCGAAATAGATAGACAGTTCGCGTGGTGTAACGGTAATGGATTATATAAACGTTCACCAGTATCTCTAAAGTCCAGTCGACCGCCCGCAAAAAGATAGCTTGCTCCAAACGTATGGAAATATTCATTCGTCAATACGCAGCCTTTCGGCTTCCCTGTCGTACCCGAGGTATAAAGCAAGGCTGCTTCAGTTGCAGCATTTGGAGCATCTTGACGTGGCGCTTTAGGTAACACTGGTAGCTCATCAGGAAACGAATCAAATGAAACGACTTTAATTTCAGCTTCGATTTCATCTGAAATATTTAACATGTCGCCCATTCGTGAGTCGACGCAAACCGCTAAGCTAGCTTCCGAGTGCTCGATAACGTACTTTATCTCGTCGACAAGATAATCAGGATTAATTGGAACAATTCCTGCTCCTAAGGAATTTAACGCGTAATAATGAAAGAAAAATTCTGGTCTTTGCTCGAATAAAATTGCAACTCGGTGGCCATGTCCTACACCGGCCCTTTGATACACAGATCTCTTAGCGTCAACTCCCGCCATTACTTGTTGCCAGGTTATCTCCCATCCCTCTGGGTGATAACTTCTTCCAGCCATGGGCGGTACGCAATAAGCAGCTCGATCAGGATAGCGCTTCACCGTATCGCATAACGTATCAAACAGGGTTTTATAATCTGAAATATTCATCAATCATTTCCTACTAAGCACAGTTAATCTCAAACTAACTTTTTAATCTCTCCTCTAAGGCGATCAGAGCTTGAGTAATATGCTCACCAGCAAGTCCCTCCGCCTTATTTACGTCTCCCTCAATTACGGCCTCGAGTATTCCGGCATGTTGATCCCAGATATCGACCGGCGGCTCTCCTTTAAGGAGCACTTGGCCCATGACACGCCTTAAAAAATTCCAATGCGACCGACTGGTTTCCGCGATCAGTGGATTCTCTGCAAGTCCATAAATAAAAAAATGGAAATCAACATCAGCGGCAATTAATTCCGCGATTGAACCGCTTTTTAGCGCTCGTTGACCGGCCTCCAAGTACTCTGGCCCTTCCTGAGACGCCGATTTAGAACCTCTCTCAGCCGCTTTGGCGGTCGCTAGCTTATCAATCGCAGCACGCACCTCGTATAAATCTCTAACAAAATCTAATTCTAAAGGCGCAACTATCAAACCTCGCCCCGATGCGTCCCTAACTAAGCCATCACTACGCAGTAACAACAAAGCTTGTTGGACCGGTTGACGCGAAACGCCTAAAGACTCCGCAATTTCTTCCTGCTTCAATCTTCTCAGATTATCAAACTTACCTTCGGTAATGTCAGACAGGATCGCTTCGTAAACTTGGTCGACCAACGTGGGCTGCGGCTTTAGTTTATTCATTTACAATCCGATATGTTTAACGCTTGGTGGAAAAAAACTAAGATCGAGATCATAACACTTCGAATTCTGTATTCAAAGCCCAAGCGGGCTAACAAAATCACCACGGATCAATATACGGGTGCTTCTTGCCCTCTCGCTTTTTAAGTGGAGGCAACGCGTTCAAACCACTTATGATCCAAGCTCGCGTGTCTGCCGGGTCAATAATCTCGTCAACACCGCCACTACTTGCTGCGTTCACAGCCTTAGCATCGTCATAAGCTTTTTCCACCCTTTGATCGAAATAAGCTCGTCGCTCATCTGAGTCCACGATTTCCATCAGTTCTTTACGAAACGCCAATTTCACAGATCCCTCGATATTCATCGCCGCGAACTCCGCCGTCGGCCAAGCAACCGTAAAATTCGGCACCCCGGAGCTCGCGCCGCACATTGCTTGGACCCCAAGCCCATAAGCCTTCCGGACAACCACGCCAAACATAGGAGTCGAAATATTCGCACCAACGTTAAACATTCTAAGCGCATGCCGGACAAGCGCGGTTCGCTCCACATCAGGGCCAACCATTATCCCCGGACAGTCCATCAAACTAAGTATTGGTATGTCAAAAGCGTCGCACAGCTGAACAAACCGCGCGCCCTTGTCAGCTCCGGCTGAATCAATTGCTCCAGCAAGATGATGAGGATTATTAGCAACAACACCTAGAGGTCGACCTTCGACTCTAATAAACCCGGTAATCAAACCGACACCAAACTTCTCCCTAATCTCTAAAAAAGAATCTACGTCAGCGAGCGTGGTGATAATCTCTCGCATATCATATAAACGCAAGCGATTCTCCGGTACCTCATGCCGAAGCGGCTTTTGATCTGATACCTCCCAGCCGTCAATGGTCCCTTGAAAGTAAGAGAGGTACTTTTTAGCCGTTTCAACAGCGGCCGACTCGTCTTTCACCAAGATATCGACAACACCATTGGGAACCTGAAAAGACATGGGCCCAACTTCCTCGGGGGTGTACACGCCTAAACCACCTCCCTCTATCATTGCCGGCCCTCCCATCCCTAATGTCGCCCCCTCAGTCGCGATGATTACATCGCTTGAAGCCACTAATGCCGTATTTCCCGCAAAACAACGGCCATTAACTATAGCCACTAGAGGCACCAACCCACTTAACTGGGCGTATTGGGTGAAAGTATCGGTGTCGATTCCAACTTCAATCCCACCGGGGTCCTCCCCCGGTCTTCCACCACCGCCTTCGCCAAATAAAACGACGGGCAACTTGAGGCGTTTTGCGAGACTGAACATGCGATCTTGTTTCGCATGATTACGTGCGCCTTGAGTACCCGCAAGAACGGTATAGTCATAAGCAATGACCATGGCACGGCTATCAGCTTTAAATAAATTTCCGTTAATCGATCCAATGCCGGCAATAAGGCCATCAGCAGGCGTATTTTTTCTCAGTGTATCGATGTCAAATCGAGTGTGCTGCCTCGCCACGATCAACGGCCAATATTCCTTGAATGTTCCCTCGTCGACAAGTTGAGCAATACTCTCGCGAATCATTCGATACCCAAAAGATCGCCGCTTGGAAACCGCCTCTGGTCGATACTCATCCAGGGTAAATGCATGCCGATCAATATTTTCTTGCAAATCTGGGCGAATTAAATCAGGGTCAACCTTGTTCGGCGTAATCATCCTAGAACTGGAGCCATTCAAACGCTCAATGCGCAATATGAGATCCCCGTCTGATACAACATCACCAGCCGACACGGTTACGGCCCGAATAATTCCATCAAAATCAGCCGTAACCACATGCTCCATCTTCATTGCTTCAATAACAATAATAGGCTGACCATCACCAACCTTTTCGTCCTTGACAACCTCTATCGAAACAACCGTTCCTTTAATGGGAGACACAATACCGACGGCACCACCCTGCATAACACTCGGGTTTACATCTGCAGTCCCCGTATTTTTAGATTTCTCTCCGGCATCGTACTTAAACAACGCAAGAGGATCGTTACCGTCAATACGTGCACCTGTATATCCAGTTTTTAATTCTTGTAAATTGTCTTTAACGCCTGGAAACAAACGATCCTTGTATTCATCATCGCGCTTATTTAGAACATTAATTTGCTCTTCATACCAACGGGTATGTACTCGGCCGGATAAAAAATCCGGATGCTTAATAATATTTCGAAGCAAATCTACATTCGTAGAAATACCCTCAATTCTCAATTCCGAAAGCGCGCGAATTATTCGATTAGCTACTGCTGCCGGTTTGCTATCTATCGCATGTCCAATCACCTTGACAAGTAACGCATCAAATGAACTACTGGTCTTATAGCCCACATAGCCAAAACCATCCGTCCGAATTCCTGGTCCACTCGGCATTTCATACGCGAGCAGCGTTCCTGCAGTCGGGACGATCTCACCGTGCTCACCTAAGGACTCCATACTGACGCGAGCCTGAATTGCAAAGCCACGTGGCGCATTCACTGACTCATAAAGCCCTAAATCGTGGACCGTATCGCCACTCGCTAAACGGATCTGAGCCTGGACCAAGTCAACGCCGGTAACAGCCTCAGTAACAGTGTGCTCAACTTGTAATCTTGCGTTCGCTTCAATGAATACGAAGGGCTGATCCGGATCCTTCGATGTATCAACTAAAAATTCAAAAGTGCCGAGATTAGTGTAGTGAACACTCTCGGCAAGACGCATTGCCGCATCAATAATCTGAATTCGTAAATCCTCATTAAGAGCGGGCGCTGGCGCGATTTCCACCAACTTTTGGAAACGTCGTTGCACGCTGCATTCTCGCTCCCCCAGGTGGGTGATCCCACCATTTCGATCACCCAAGATCTGTACCTCAATATGTCGAGCCCGCTTCACAAAACTCTCGACATAAACCTCATCAATCCCAAATGCGAGCTTCGATTCTGAACGACAACGGCTATACGCTTTTTCTAGCTCACTGAGCTCGCTCACAACCCGAGTCCCTCTTCCACCTCCACCGGACTTCGCCTTAATGATCATCGCCTGACCATCTGCCTTTAAGGATTCAAAGAATGTTTTAGCTTCCTCTAAGCTGACCGCATAATCCACACCCCGAGTTACAGGAACCTTAGCCTCAATGGCAGCATTCCGTGCACGAGTTTTATCTCCAAATAACGCCAGGTGCTCAGAACTTGGGCCTATAAAAGTAAGGCCAGCAGCGGCACATTGTTCAGAGAAATCAGCCCGTTCAGACAAAAAACCATAGCCTGGATGTATCGCATCGCAACCATGTAAGAGCGCAGCCTTGATTAAAGCGTCACCGTCAAGATATGCACTCGGCCCCGAACCTCTTAGAGCATGTGATGCATCACCCATTCGGCAATGGAGGCTTTCTGCATCATCCTCAGAATAAACTGTTGTAGCTTTTAGTCCAAGATCGCTACAAGCTCGCACGATACGAATAGCGATTTCGGCTCGATTAGCCACTAAGATTGACGAAAATATCATCACAGTCCCTGACAAGCGATATGAACGTTAGAACGAATAAATAAAAATGAGTACGTCAATCAAACCAAAAATATACGAGACCAATACCAAGCACCAATCCAACTGTGAATAACACCCAGAGATTGGCAACGTTGGTGTCCTTCAATTCTTCTTTTGTCTTCGTAATACTCAATCTCAATAATGAAAACGCACTGTAAAGACCTACGCCCAACAGAAATAAACCAACTATAAATATTAGATCAACAAATTCCATTATGTAAAATCCACCTCCCTAGTCTGAGTGGCACGCCTTGATAACTCTACACCTTCCCTCAACAGATCAGCTATGCCCTCAGGATCTTTAATAGCCGTCAAATGAATATTAGGTTGCGTCTTATCCGACGATATAATTTCTAGAGTACCAAGTCCGAAAATTCTCTGTTTTAGAGGCTTCTTAACTGTGTAATCACGAATTCTATATAACTCGGTTTGCTCGATCGTCTGACTAAACACTCCCGTCTTAACATAGAGCCTTTGTGAGGTAAGCTTGTAGTTAGTGCACCACGTCTGGAGAAAGCGTATCAGGGGCAGAATCACCGTCCAAAATAAGAAAATATAAAAGACAATATTGGTACGCTGAGATGGCTTTGCTTCCCAAATTATTTTTTCTTCCTGCATTTTTTACCCCCCGAATAAGAAGCGATTCTGTTCAAGTCTGACATATTTTTAGGTATTTTCAGTTTCGATTTTAATCTACCTCATCGCGAGCTAAATTTGCCCGGTAAGAGGCTAGATATTCAAAACCCCGTATCGCCCTCGATCCATACCAAGAAGTCATCTCGCCATCAATGAGCGAAATTTTAGATTCCCCAACAAAATCCAATGTCTCGTTGAGTTCTTGAATATCTTTTTTTCTAAAGGCGAAAGGTTCTGTTGAAAGCAAAATGTGGTCTACGTTTTCCGCGAGATTTTTTACATCCACCTCAGGATATCGTGAGGCGCTATCCACCTCAATCTGATCCAGCCCTACAGATGCTAAAACGCGAGCGATATAGGTATCTCGACTAATGCTCATCCAAGGTTTTTTCCAAATAATATAGAGCACACGCTCACGAGCCAGCTCACGAGTTTGACTGATCGCGAAACGATAAGCACTCATGAAGCGCTCCGTGAGTTTTTCTGCCCGTTCTGTCCTTTTAAATACGTACCCTATCAATTGATATAAAGGAATGTTGTCCTCTGGACCCAGTGGATGAGTCACTAATATATTTGGGATAAATTGTCTTGCCGCATCGACCAAATGTTTCGGATTCTCGTCTATATTTACAATTAGATGCGTCGCATGAAGAGATCTTAATTTCTCCAAGTCAAAATCCTTGGTACCACCAATCTTCGGGACATGCTTGACCCCAACTTTCGGATGAAAACAAAATCCAGTCCTTCCAACCACGTTATCTGCCAAATCGAGGTCAAATAGCAGTTCAGTGATGCTTGGCACCACACTCACAATTCGGGCTGATTCAGATGCTGGGTCGTGATCAATGTGTGCCGCGTCTAACAAACTTCATCCTTTAGCGTAGATCTGAGGCGTTCTTATTCATGAGTTTAATCCTTACGATGTAACAGTTGGTAAAGGAAGCGCTCTATTTTTTAGTGTCCGCAAAACAAAAGTTGACTTCGTGTGACGAATACCTGGAATTTGATACAAACTTTCCCGCAATAATCTTTCATAGTCACGCGTATCTTTAACCGCTATGCGAATATCATAATCATAATCCCCCGAAACTAATGACGCCTCCAAGACTTCCGGAATCTTTTCTAATTGCCTGCCAAATTCGAATAGAGTTTCATCGGAGTGGTTATCCAACGTGACCTGTACGATTACCGACTCTCGGTAGCCAAGCAAACTTGGATCCACGCGTACGGTATATCCCTGAATAATTCCTTCAGCCTCCATTTTTTTGATACGGTTCCAACAAGGAGTGCTAGACAAACCGACTTTTGCACTAATTTCCTGCAAGCTCGAACGAGCATTTTCCTGAAGAACAGATATGATGTCTAAATCATATTTCGTAATTTTCATGCTTAATTTGATCCTAATTTAGAAAATATTTCTTATTTTACCGCATTTATAGAGAAAATAAGAAGCACTTTTCTTAAGATTCTCGATAACATTTGTACATGAAAATATTAACGACTACCCCCGTAGCGGCCACCACTGGCTCCCAACAGACCCCTCCGAGGTCGGGAGCCAGTGCGTTGGTTGAAACCTTGGTTCATTTGGGCGTGGATAAGGTATTCGGGTATCCCGGCGGAGCGGTTTTACCAATATATGATGCGTTATACAACGAAAAACGACTTCATCACATCTTGGTTCGTCATGAACAAGCGGCGGTGCACGCCGCAGAAGGTTACGCGCGATCGACCGGTAAACCAGGAGTCGTTGTTGTTACGTCAGGGCCAGGCATGAGCAACACTACGACCGGATTGCTAGATGCCATGAGTGACTCAATACCCATAATTTGCATCAGCGGACAGGTCGCAAAGCCCCTTATAGGGACCCAGGCATTTCAAGAGTGCGATGCAATCGGGATCGCTAAAACAGTTACCAAGTGGCAGACTCAAATTCAAGATGTTCGAGAGGTCGTCCAGCGCACTGAAGAGGCCTATAACCGGGCCGTATCCGGAAGACCAAGTCCTGTGCTTATCGATTTTCCTAAAGACATCCAGGCACAGCTCATCGACAGTCCAATTGGCGTATCGTTGAGAAAAACCCCAAAGGACTCTGCTCCCTCCGAGTACGACATCAGCCAAGCCATAAATCTTATCCTCGAGGCAAAAAAACCCATCATTTATGGTGGTGGTGGACTCATCAACTCCGGTAACCTCGCTTGCGACACATTTGCAAAACTCGTAAGCATGACCAAAGCTCCCTGTACGCTCACCCTAATGGGGCTCGGTGCTTTCCCGGGTTCACATCCGCAATTTATCGGAATGCCCGGCATGCACGGCACACTTGAGGCAAATTTAGCACTTCATGACTCAGATCTCATCGTTTGTGTTGGCGCACGCTTCGACGACCGAGTCACCGGAGATGTTGAAACTTTCGCGCCCAACTCAAAAAAAATACATATCGATATCGACCCAAACTCGATCAACCGTCTAGTACCTGTCGATGTCGGACTGGCGGGGGATTGTGGAGACGTATTGTCTAAAATTGTCCCAATATTAAGGGCGAAAATAAATACGCTACAAGATATCCAACCTTGGTGGGCAAAAATACATCGGTGGCAAAAAGTTAAATCCCTTAACTTTGAAACAAAAGAAAACACCATCGTGCCACAAGCCCTCATAAGATCGATTCAAAATGCAACAGCGGGAGAGGATCCAATTATCGCGACGGATGTTGGACAACATCAGATGTGGGCTGCCCAACATTTTGTCTTCAACAAGCCTGGTCACTGGCTAACATCTGGCGGAGCAGGGACGATGGGATATGGTTTGCCAGCGGCAATTGGAGCGCAGCTCGCCCACCCTGACAAGACCGTAATCTGCGTCTCTGGAGACGCCTCCATCCTTATGAATATCCAAGAGCTTTCGACAGCGGTACAACACAAAACCCCTGTGAAAATAATTTTGTCAAATAACGAATGTATGGGAATGGTGCGTCAGTGGCAGGAATTCAACCACGGCGGTCGTTATAGTCACAGCTATACCGAGGCGCTTCCCGATTTTGTTTCGGTAGCAAAAGGCTTCGGGTGGGCAGCAGAACGCATATCCAACCCCGATGAACTCGATACAGCAGTGATGCGTTGCTTGAGGCACGACGGTCCATATTTCTTAGAGGTGGCCGTAGAAAAGCAAGAAAACTGTTTCCCGATGATGCCTGCCGGAGTACCTCATAACCAAATTCTTCTAAGAGAAGGTGAATTCTATAAGGACGATTCAACTTAAATACAATTTGGTCTATCACGGCCCTATGCATAGTTTATTCGACCAAAAATCGATCTGGACAATAAATCCCACAAGGATAAGTCAATGAAATTAGTAACTCTTGAAGACAAGTACGTCGCAACGGCTGGGCGCGTTTATCTGAACGGCATTCAAGCTCTAGTGCGCTTAATGTTGGTACAACAGCAACGTGATGCCGCCAGCGGGCTAAAGACTGGCGGATTTGTATCAGGCTACCGAGGATCTCCTCTAGGGGGCCTGGATGAGGCCCTTTGGAAAGCAGCACCCTATCTTGATGCGCATTCTGTTAAGTTCGTACCAGGCGTCAATGAAGAAATGGCAGCTACAGCGGTTTGGGGAACGCAACAGATTCATCTCACCGGTCAAACAGAATTTGATGGTGTATACGGGCTATGGTATGGCAAGGGCCCTGGGGTAGATCGTTGTGGCGACGTCTTCAAACATATGAATTACCACGGCACGTCAAAACACGGAGGAATTCTTCTAGTTGCCGGAGATGATCATGGCGCATATTCATCAACCTTACCTCATCAAAGCGATCATCTTTTCTCCGCATCCATGATTCCTGTGCTCTACCCGAGCAATGTTGAGGAATACTTAACGTTAGGGCTACACGGGTTCGCCATGTCTCGTTTCTCGGGGTGCGCAGTGGGGTTTAAGGCACTCGCTGATACCGTGGAATCCTCTGCGTCTATTGACGCGAATGTTAATAATCCGAAGATTATTATCCCTGACAATTTTAGGGTTCCCGAGGGAGGACTTAACTGTCGTCTCTCCAGTGAAACCTTAGGTGTGCAAGCTCGTAATCAAGAGGCGCTAATGCAAGATTATAAAATCTATGCAGCTCTTGCCTATTCCAGAGCCAATCAACTTAATCATGTCACCATTGATTCGCCAAACGCGAAAATTGGTATTGTCGCGTCCGGAAAATCCTACATGGATGTCCTTGAGGCATTAGATGAATTAGGCATCTCGGAATCGGAAGTCGCGAACGTCGGGATAAGACTTTTTAAAGTTACTATGCCTTGGCCGCTCGAACCAGACGGGATACGAGAATTTTCCAGAGGGCTTGAAGAAATTCTAGTAGTCGAAGAAAAACGACAGATGGTCGAGTATCAACTTAAAGAACAGCTATATAACTGGGACCCCAGCGTTCGGCCCAGAATAATTGGTAAATTCGATGATAAAGGTGAATGGGTCCATAATCGAGGAGAGTGGTTGTTACCTGCGAAAGCGGACTTCTCAGTCGCACAAATAGCCCGGGTAATTGCGTCGCGTGTCAACCAGTTTCACAAGAGTGATAAATTAACTGCACGGCTTAGATTCCTAGATTCTAAAGAGGCTGTTCTTGCGCGAGCAAAGGATACCCCTAGCCGCCCCGCTTGGTACTGCTCGGGGTGTCCTCATAACACTTCAACAAAAGTCCCTGAGGGCAGCCTTGCATTGGCAGGCATTGGATGTCACGTTATGGCCACCGCTATTTACCCCGAACAGAATAAAACCATGTCACAAATGGGCGGTGAGGGAGTTACCTGGATTGGTCAAGCACCATTCTCGCAACGAGAACATGTATTCACTAATTTGGGAGACGGCACCTATTTTCACTCAGGTTCACTGGCAATACGTGCTGCTCTAGCCGCAGGTATTAATATTACTTACAAAATACTTTTCAACGATGCTGTTGCGATGACAGGCGGGCAGCCAATCGACGGCACACTAACAGTCCCGATGATCGTAAAACAACTATATAGCGAGGGCATAACAGAAATCGTTGTAGTTACGGAAGAGCCAAATCAGTATCACAAAAATAATATTTTCGATATTGAGCCTGACATTGTTCACCGGGATCTTTTGAATGCTACGCAAGAACGACTGAAAAACGTCAAGGGTGTTTCGGTTCTAATTTTCGACCAAACATGCGCGGCAGAAAAAAGACGACGACGTAAAACCGGAGAACTTCCAAAACTTAACAAACGTTTATTTATCAATACCGATGTGTGCGAGGGCTGCGGTGACTGTGGGTTACAGTCAAATTGCACCTCATTACTACCTCATGAAACCAAACTAGGAAGGAAAAGAAAAATAGACCAATCATCATGTAACCAGGACTACTCTTGCATTAAGGGATTTTGCCCGAGCTTTGTAACCATTGAGGGCGGTACGTCAAAAGACCTTAAAGTCAAATTAGGCAATTCTGTACGAATACCTGAAATACCAACACCGAACATTCCAGAGCTGCATGATGATCCATTCAACATTTTTATCACTGGGATTGGAGGGACGGGCGTGATAACGGTGGGAGCGCTACTTGGCATGGCGGCCCACTTAGAGGAAAAGAGCGTATCTGTCCTTGACATGACTGGTATGTCCCAAAAAAACGGGGCTGTAACATCGCACGTTCGCATTACGGAAAGAGATCATGAAATCCGGGCGCAAAGAATCGCGACGGGAGAAGCTGACTTACTACTTGGTTGCGATATGCTAACCGCAGGAGGTCAAGATGCTATATCAAAAACACGTGTTGGAAGAACAATCGCAATAATAAATACGCATAACCAACCAACCGGCGCTTTTGCGCAAGATAGAGACTGGTCTTTTCCAGATGCAACGCTACGAAAACTAATTAAAGAGTCAGTGGAGAATCAAGCCACTTTTATTAATGCAACACAAATCGCTACGCGTTTACTCGGCGATTCAATCGCAACAAATCTCTTTATGTTGGGGCTTGCTTTTCAAAAAGGAAAAATCCCCTTATTAGAGTCCTCCATTGTAAAAGCAATCGAGCTTAACGGCGTAGCTGTAGATGCAAATAAGAAAGCCTTTCAATGGGGTCGCTATACGGCGATCGACGAAGAAACTGTAATGAAGATAGCGGTACCCGAACACACAAAACAGACTGCAGGCCTCGAGTCCCTTAACGAGATAATCGAAGACCGAATGCACCGCCTAACGCAATATCAGGATAAAGAGTATGCCGACCGATATAAATGGCAAATTACACGTACGAAAAAGCAAATCGAGTCGAAAACGAAAAGCCAAGACCTATGCATGCGCTTTGCTAAAAATTTATTCCGCCTGATGGCCTATAAAGATGAATATGAGGTGGCCAGAATGTATACGGACCCAGCTTTCATGAAAAGTCTTGATAAATCATTCGATGGCAAGTTTAAAATCCGCTTCAATCTGGCGCCACCCCTAATCTCAAAACGCGACGCAAAAGGCCATTTAATTAAATCTACCTATGGAAGTTGGATGATTTATCCGCTACGACTGATAGCAAAACTAAGATTTCTTCGTGGAACACCTTTTGATTTGTTCGGAAAAACTGAAGAGCGCATAAAAGAAAGGCAATTGATAAAAGATTATATTTTAGCGGTCGAGCAAAGTCTTACTAACCAGAGCCCACTCAACGAGAGTGCTATTAGAGACCTCATTGAGTTACCATCGGAAGTAAGAGGCTTCGGTCATGTAAAATTGACAGCAATCGAAAATTTTTATACCAAGTTGAATCAATTTCACAAAACTTCCAGCGAAGTAACTTGGGAGCAAAACGCTGAGAGCAAGATAACGTAGGCCGTTTTATTTTGGCAAAATGATATTTTGAGAAAATAAGCGAATCGAACAATATTCGTCGACGCTCTACAGTTTTTCATTTGGAGTACCAGAAACTGATGACAAATTTAAAAGATAACCCGCTCGTTGACCCTACGGGCATTGGAAAAAAAGTACGGTTTGTTACTGCGGCTAGTTTATTCGATGGGCATGATGCCTCCATCAATATCATGAGAAGAATGCTACAAGGCAGCGGTACTGAAGTTATCCATCTAGGTCACAACCGCTCAGTTGACGAAATTGTTACTGCTGCCATTCAGGAGGACGCTCATGGCATTGCGGTCAGCTCTTATCAGGGTGGGCATATTGAATACTTCAAATACATGATTGATCTTCTCCGTGAAAGAGAGGCTGGACACATAAAAGTATTTGGCGGCGGCGGTGGCGTTATCGTTTCATCTGAAATAGATGAATTACATGACTACGGTATGGCTAAAATCTATTCGCCCGAAGATGGCGCCAAAATGGGCCTTCAGGGAATGATCGACGATATGATTCAAAGAGCTCGGGAAGCAAATGCGCCTGACGTGACGGGCTCAATTGATGCGATCTCAACAACAAACCATGGTGAAATTGCAAAAATCATATCTGCGATTGAAAATAAATCTATAGATGGCAATTTCTATCAAAATATCCTAAATCACGCGAACACCCTTGCAAAAAAAATTCCCGTTTTAGGGATTACAGGAACCGGAGGAGCTGGCAAGTCTTCCTTAACAGATGAGTTAATCCGACGCTTCAGACTCGACGAAAACGATGAACTGAATATCGCAGTAATCGCAGTCGATCCGTCTCGACGGAAAACCGGTGGGGCGTTATTAGGCGACCGCATTCGAATGAACGCACTCGACGGAGTAAAAATTTATATGCGCTCGCTTGCGACAAGAAGCGGTGGAAGCGAGGTTGCTGACTGTTTGCCGGGCGCCATTGCCGCATGCAAATGTGCTGGGTTTGATTTAATCATTGTTGAGACGTCAGGTATCGGCCAAGGTGATGCCGCGATTGTGCCATTTGTAGATGTATCGCTATACGTCATGACCCCTGAATATGGCGCAGCTAGTCAGCTTGAAAAAATAGATATGTTGGATTTTGCGGACTTCATAGCAATTAACAAATTCGATCGCAGAGGAGCAGAGGATGCGCTGCGCGACGTTGCAAAACAATACCAACGTAATCACCAAAAATTCAACGAAAGCCCCTCCTCAATGCCCGTCTATGGGACTACAGCATCGAGATTCAATGACGGTGGGGTAACTGCTCTCTACCATGCAGTAGCTCATGCGTTGATCGATCACGGTCTGGTCCGGACTGGTGGCAAATTACCTATTGTTGAGGGAAAATCTTCAACAAACGTCACAAGCATAATTCCGCCTGATCGAACACGCTATCTTGCAGAGATATCAGAAACGGTTAGAGCATATAAAACCATGGTCGGGATTGAATCTCAGATTGCGCGTGAACGACAACAACTTCGATGTGCCGCAGAAATGGTCGAACAGGAAACCGACGGAGATGTATCGCAGCTGCGAACTTTGGAAAGTGACCGCGATAACAAATTACAACCGAAGAGCAAAAAGCTATTATCCGATTGGCCAAAATTTCAGAGCGCGTACACCGGGGAAAGCCATACTGTAACAATTCGAGATAAAGAGATCCGCACAGAGCTGAAATATGAATCTTTATCGGGGAGCTTAATACCCCGCGTGTCACTTCCTAAGTTTGAAGACGATGGGGAGATACTAAAGTGGCTCATGCTTGAAAATTTGCCTGGCTATTTTCCATACACTGGTGGGGTTTTTCCGTTCAAAAGAGAAAATGAAGACCCTACAAGAATGTTTGCGGGCGAGGGAGATGCATTCAGAACAAATAAACGATTCCACTTGCTATCTAAAGACATGCCTGCGAAAAGGCTCTCCACCGCATTTGATTCGGTCACGCTCTACGGTTGCGACCCAGATCTCCGCCCTGATATTTACGGGAAAATTGGTAACTCAGGTGTCTCGATCGCCACACTGGAAGATATGAAGGTGCTTTATTCAGGGTTTGATCTTTGCTCGCCGTCTAATAGCGTATCCATGACGATAAATGGGCCCGCACCAACGATCCTCGCGATGTTCATGAATACCGCAATTGATCAGCAAGTTGACAAGTTTAGGGAAGAAACGGGGCAAGAACCCTCGGATGCCGAAAGAGAGATTATCAAAACTAAGACCCTAGCCGCCGTCAGAGGAACAGTTCAAGCCGATATTCTAAAAGAAGATCAGGGACAAAATACCTGCATCTTCTCCACGGAATTCAGTTTAAAAGTAATGGGAGATGTACAGCAATATTTCATCGACAATAATGTAAGAAATTTCTACTCGGTTTCAATCTCGGGTTACCACATTGCGGAAGCTGGCGCTAATCCACTATCACAGCTTGCTTTTACGCTTAGCAATGGATTCTCCTTTGTTGAAGCATATTTGGCGCGAGGAATGAAAATTGACGACTTTGCGCCTAACTTAAGTTTCTTTTTCAGTAATGGAATGGATCCCGAATATACCGTTATTGGCAGAGTAGCCCGCAGAATATGGGCGGTTGCGATGCGCGAACGATACGGCGCGAACGAGAGATCGCAAAAGCTTAAATATCACTGTCAAACATCTGGCCGCTCACTGCATGCGCAAGAAATCGATTTCAATGACATACGAACGACACTCCAAGCGCTTATTGCAACTTATGATAATGCGAACTCCCTTCATACGAACGCGTACGACGAGGCAATTACGACTCCTACGGAGGAGAGTGTCAGGCGGGCTATGGCGATACAACTCATAATTAATCGCGAATGGGGGCTTGCAAAAAATGAGAATTCAAATCAAGGGAGCTTCATAATCGAAGAATTAACTGATTTGGTGGAAGAGGCAGTTTTAAAAGAGTTCGAATCGATTTCCGAACGTGGTGGGGTTTTAGGTGCCATGGAACTAGGCTATCAGCGAGGGAAGATTCAAGAAGAATCTATGTACTACGAGCACAAAAAGCATGATGGAAGCTATCCACTCATAGGAGTAAATACATTCCTTAATCCACGGGGAGAGGGTACGCCACAAACTGTCGAATTAATACGCTCTTCTGAGGAGGAAAAAAAGTCCCAACTAAGTCGACTGGAGACATTTAAAGAGGAGCACTCGAATGAGGGGTCAGTAATGCTGGAGCGATTAAGACTTGCAGTAATTGAAAATGAGAATGTGTTCGAAGTACTTATGGATGCTGTGCGGGTCTGCTCATTAGGACAGATTAGTGGCGCTTTATTTGAAGTCGGGGGAAAATATCGAAGGTCTATGTGAGTACTGAGCAAACATTCGCTTCGTACAAAATCGCATTCCGACAATCCCTTCAAGGGACCTCAATCTATCTAGCGAAGTTATGCCACAATACTCGACGAGAGCCGATCACTAGGCATTACCACCGTATTCCGTATACAATAAAATGCTAAACAAGGATAAAACAATCGCGTAGTAACGTACGTTACTTAATATTATATTTTTAATATTGATTAATATTGATAGTGTGTACTCACTATTAGCAGTATGTTACTGGGCTAGGAGCGACTATGAGCTTACCAATCAGGGTTTTATTAGCAAAAGTTGGGCTAGATGGGCATGACAGAGGCGTCAAAGTAGTCGCCAGAACACTTCGAGATGCTGGTATGGACGTCATATACACCGGCCTGCACCGAACTCCAGAAGAAGTAGTAAACGCTGCCGTCCAAGAGGATGTGGACATCCTAGGCATCAGCCTCCTTTCGGGCGCTCATATGACTATTTGTCCCAAAATCATGCAACTCCTTGAAGACAAGGATGCCGCTGATACGATCGTTGTAGTTGGGGGCGTTGTTCCGGATGAAGATGTTACTCCGCTTAAAGAAATGGGCGTCAAAGAACTGCTTCTACAAGATACCCCACCCAAGGAAATCGTTGCACGCCTCGAGAAATTGGTTGAGGAACGAGGCCCTCGTTAAAAATATTCGTTATTCTAATTAATGCCTACATCATCTGCAGACTTAGTTGCGCGACTCAAGAAAGGGGATCTTCGCGCCGCCAGTCGCCTCATGTCTCGCGCCGAAGCACATGATGATGAAACTCTTAACTCTCTCGGTGCAATATATAAAGCAGCGGGTCAAGCACATATAGTCGGACTGACAGGGGTTCCAGGAAGCGGAAAATCAACCCTTGTGAGTAAGTTAGTTGAAGGAATGCGAGAGGATGGTCGAAAAGTTGGCATTATTGCGATTGATCCTTCAAGCCCATTCTCCGGGGGCGCGATTCTTGGCGACCGCATTAGGATGACTAATCTCGTTATGGATGAAGGCGTGTTTATTCGCAGCATGGCGACAAGGGGATCAACAGGAGGGCTGGCTCGTTCAGCGTTAACGAGTGTGGATATTTTGGATGCCGCTGGTTTCGATGTGATTATCATTGAAACCGTTGGCGTGGGTCAGGATGAGGTGGAAATTGCAAAAGCCTCTCACTCAACTCTCGTGGTATCTGCGCCAGGACTTGGCGACGACGTACAAGCCATCAAAGCTGGGATACTTGAAATTGCCGATATTCATGTTGTCAGTAAATGTGATCGCTCCGACTCCAATAGAACAATTACAGATTTAAAAGTTATGCTTGCCATGGGTATCAACATCGCCATTAAAGATCGTGATGGCAAACCGTTGTGGCAAGTACCCGTGGTGGGAACAAGCTCGGAAACGGGAGAAGGAATTAAGACTCTAATAGATACGCTGGACAAACACAGGAATGTACATCTGAACACCGAATTAGGTGAGGAAAGACTGCGTCAAATCGCGGAATACCGGACCTTCAAGACGGCCGAAGATTTATTACGTAATCGATTTTTTAAATCTACTAATAAAACAATTAAAAATGTTGTTGAACAAATTGCCAAACGAGAATCAGATCCCTTTACAGCCTCTAATGATCTGTTGAAAAAAATTGCTTTCTGATAGGAAAAGTTATGAGTACATTAAATAAAGAAGACCCAAAGCAGCTCGTCAAACAACTTGAGCTCTGGGAAGATAACGAAGTCAATACGTTCCTCAATAAACAGCCGGAGCGAGAGGATAATTTTTATACACTTGGAGGCTTTCCGGTAAAAAGAACCTATACTGCACTTGATACAAAGGACATCCCCATCGACGATATAGGTCTTCCTGGGCAGTACCCCTTTACACGAGGCCCCTATCCCACAATGTACCGAAGCCGATACTGGACCATGCGCCAAATTGCAGGATTTGGTACCGGTGAGGATACGAATAATCGTTTTAAATACCTAATTTCCCAGGGTCAAACTGGATTGTCGACCGACTTCGATATGCCCACACTTATGGGATATGACTCGGACCATCCCATGAGCGACGGAGAAGTCGGTAGAGAGGGCGTAGCCATTGACACGCTAGCCGACATGGAAGCCTTATTTGATGGTATCGACTTAGAAAAAATTTCAGTCTCCATGACGATTAACCCCACCGCTTGGATTCTGCTCGCAATGTATATAGCTCTAGCTAAACGTCGTGGAGACGACCTTAATAAACTTTCGGGAACAGTTCAAGCAGATATCTTAAAAGAATACGTCGCACAAAAAGAATATATTTATCCTATCTCGCCGTCTGTTCGAATCGTTCGCGACTGCATTACGTATTGCGCAGAAAATATGAAGCGGTATAACCCAATAAATATCTCCGGATATCATATAAGCGAAGCTGGCTCATCTCCTCTGCATGAAATAGCCTTCACAATGGCTAATGCAACTACGTATGTTGAAGAAGTCGTCAAAACCGGGATGGACGTTGATCAGTTCGCACCAAGGCTTGCATTCTTTTTCGTCGGTCAAGCGGATTTTTTCGAAGAAATTGCCAAGTTTCGTGCCGCTAGAAGAGTGTGGGCTAAGATCATGAAAAATCAATTTGGCGCCAAAAAAGCTGAATCTATGCGCTTACGCTTTCATTGTCAGACGGCGGCTGCATCTTTGACAAAACCCCAGTATAAAGTGAACATTATGCGGACAACTGTTCAAGCTTTAGCTGCCGTTTTAGGGGGCGCTCAAAGCTTGCACACAAACGGGATGGACGAAGCATTTGCGATTCCAACCGAAGAGGCTATGAAAATCGCACTCCGCACACAACAAGTCATCGCCGATGAAACCAATGTCGCTAATGTAATTGATCCTTTAGGTGGTTCATATTTCTTAGAAAACCTAACGACTCAATATGAAAATAAAATTTTTGAAATCTTAGATGAAGTTAAAGAAAAGGGCGGGACCATCAAGTTAATTGAAGAAGGCTGGTTCCAAAAACATATCGCTGACTTCGCTTATGAAACAGCGCTGAAAAAGCAAGACGGTCAGAAACCAGTTATCGGCGTCAATAAATATGTTGAAGAGGATGAGCAAGCCGATATTACAACTCACCCCTACGACTCAACAACAGCAGACAGACAAATTAGTCGCCTTCAGACTGTGCGTGCTACTCGTGACAACAATAAAATAGAAAAACTTCTCAATGAATTAATTGAAGTCGCTAAAGATGAAAGGCAAAACATTATGCCGATAACTATAGAGCTTGTTGACGCAGGCGCTACCATGGGCGATATCGTTGAAAAGCTAAGAACGCTGTGGGGTACATACCGAGAAAATCCGGTCTTCTAGCTGTATTAGTCGCCGCTGTTATAACCTTCATCAGAAAGTCAGTTGCCAATCATGAATATTATCCCTTACCTCCATTACCAACCTAAGATCACTCAAACCTGCAGCGATGAACGATGGGTTTCTGTAATTGGAAGAACGACGATTGGTGAACGCTGCCACTTCTCAGATCTCGTGACATTGAGGGCCGATGGACACACAATAAATGTAGGCTCGGACTGTTGGTTTGGTGAGTACGCAACAGTACATATTGCCGACAGCGCATACGGTGCATCATTAGCTAGTCACGTTACGGTAGGTCGATTCGGCCTAGTCCACGGGTGTTCAATTGGTGAAGATTGCGTTCTTGGGGAACATGCTGTCGTTATGGACAATGCACAGGTTGGGTCTGGCTCGGTAATTTGTAGTGATAGCGTTGTCCCGCCAGGAAAGCAATTAGAGTCTGGCTGGCTATATCAAGGCGTTCCTGCAAAACCCATACGGAAAATTGATAGCGTTGAGCTGGCAACGCTAAGAAAAATCGTAAAGTCCAGAAAAGATGGGGACGGAGCAGCATTGGTTCTTTCAAACAACCCGGTAGCGAATTTTAAGCATGAACCGGGGGAGGGAGTTATGGTTAATCAAAATGACGAATGTTATATCGCCCCCACTGCCGCGATTGTTGGCTCATTGGAGATGGCAGCACAATCCAGCATCTGGTTTGCGGTTGAAATTGATGCCAAAGACGCAACCGTTCAGATAGGTGCAGCAAGTAATATTCAAGATAGTTCTCGAATCACACTTGATGCAGGTGAGTGTTTAAAAATTGGTAAGCGAGTGACGGTAGGTCATAACGTTCGGCTTAATGCTTGTGAAGTTGGAGATTCTTGCATACTTGGGATGGGCGCCACGATTGGGAAAGGCACCATAGTACAAGATGGGGCAGTTGTGGCCGCAGGCGCTGTTACGGCTCCAAACACTGTAGTGACAGAAGGTATGATTTGGTCAGGCAATCCGGCGAAACAATCCCGTCCACTTTCCGAACAAAACAAAAAACTTTTCTCCATTGGCGTGGATGTTTACAAGCAATACACAAAAAACTACAAACAAAACTCTTAAGTCTTTGTGGCGTATTTAACTAGAAGTCACGAGTAGCTGATGGCTTTCAACGCGGCGCTCATATCCATCAGTAATAAAGACCTATTTAGGGTCGCGATTCCCATCATGATTGCAAACGTATCAACACCGCTACTTGGTGTGGTTGATACGATGATTATTGGACAAGCACCGGACCCAGCGCTTATAGGCTCCGTTGCAATCGCATCACTGATATTTACGTTCATTTATTGGGGATTTGGATTTCTTCGTATGGGGACTGCCGGCCTAACGGCACAAGCACTAGGAGCGGATGATCATGGAGAAATTCGGGCCACACTCGGCCGATCCATATTACTCGCTGTAACGATTGGAATTGTACTGATTTCACTTCAGCATCCGATTAGTGAGCTTGCATTTTACTTAATTCAAGGCAGCTTCCGTGTTGAATTATTGGCAAAAGAATACTTCGATATTCGGATATGGTCGGCTCCCGCGACTCTTACTAACTATGTCGTACTTGGCTGGCTCATCGCAATTGGGAAAGCACGCCATGCTTTGGCATTACAGCTCCTGCTCAACATCAGCAATATGCTGATGGACATATTTTTTGTGCTCGGTCTTGGTATGGGAGTAAAAGGGGTCGCGCTAGGCACTCTACTCTCAGAGTATGGCGCTGCCGGAATTGGAGTTTTCACAGTCTTTACGATTCAAAAACGGCTACCTGGATCCTGGAATATGAAAAGGATTGTAGCGAAAGAAAAGGTACTGAAAAGTCTATCAGTCAACGGAGACATCCTCATCCGATCTCTAGCCTTAATCGTCGTATTCACCTGGTTTACCGCGAGCAGCGCTGCTCTCGGTGATGTTACTCTCGCTGCCAACGCAGTGCTACTTCACTTCTTAACCGTTTCAGCATATTTCTTGGATGGAATTGCACTGGCCGCGGAAAAATTTATCGGTGAGTCAGTAGGCCAACGCTCTAAACGTAATTTTATCGACGCAGCCAGGTTAACGACAATATGGGCCGCCGGTATTGCGGCTTTAATCTCGTTTTGTCTCCTCATTTGTGGACCGGCAATTATCAACTTCATGACGGTCGATCCCGATGTCCGCGCATTAGCCAAAGATTTTGTTATCTTTGCCGCATTAGCGCCGTTTATAGGGGTCTGGTGTTTTCAGCTCGATGGTATTTTTATTGGCGCAACAGCAACCTCTTTCATGAGAAACAGTATGCTTTTTTCAACGCTTCTGTTCTTCGTTACATGGAAAGGTCTCGAGGATTTCGGCAATCTCGGCCTATGGCTTTCTTTGCTGAGTCATTTTATTTACCGAACAATCACTCTATACCTTAAGCTACCTAAAGTAATCAAAGCTGTGGACCATAATCCGTCAAATTAAGGTTGTCTGGTTAGGTTACTCTAGATCGACTTGAGTTTTCTCGCCCTCAAGCCTAGCGATAATCGTCGCACACACCGCATCCCCCCATATGTTCACGCTGGTTCGGCACATGTCCAATACACGGTCGAATACCATAAGAACGCCTATAGCCTCAACCGGCAACCCGATAACACCGAGAATAATCGCTATCGCTACTAAGGATGCGGATGGAACGCCCGCCACTCCAATAGAAGTCAAAAGCGCAACAACAACGATCGTGAATTGAACCCCGAACGTTAATTCTAATCCATACGCTTGCGCAATAAACATTGCTGCGGCGCACTCATAAAGAGCCGTACCATTCATATTTACTGTCGCCCCAAGCGGTAAAACAAAACTAGAGACATTATTTGAAACACCCACATTTTTTTCCAAGCTCTTCATTGACACGGGTAACGTTGCTGATGAAGAGGCTGTAGAAAATGCAGTAAGAATTGCCGGAGACATTGCTCTCATCACTGTCCAGGGCTTTACGCGTGCAAGGCTCCGCAGCAAGATTGGAAGAACTACTAACGCATGTATTAGCAAAGCACCTAATACTGTCAGGGAAAAAATAGCTAAAGGCCGAGCGGCATCAAATCCTGTCTTTGAGATCACGCCAGCAACAAGAGCGAAAACACCTATTGGCGCGAACTTCATTATCCACTCGGTCATACTCATCATAACTTTGAAACTCGCATCCCAAAATCCAGCGAACGGATGTCTCAACTCATCAGATAATTTCGTAATAAAAAACCCAAAAAGAATACAAAAGAAAATAATTCCAAGCATTTGGCCATCGGCAGCGGCTTTAATAATGTTCGGTGGGATCATTCGCAAAAATATTTCAGCAACATCTCCCGAACCTTTATTTTCAATTTTTTCTTGAATAGCTGAGGCGTCGCCGCTCTCAAATGCTAACAAGTCGCCCACAGGTCGGCCCTCATATTGGCCTGGCGCTACAACATTGATAAGCGCCAAACCCACGAGAATTGCGAAAAATGTTGTAACGGCATAAAACAATAATGTGCGGCTGCCAATTTTTGCTAACCTGGCGCCGGAGCCGCCGATGCCGCACATTCCCACAATTATGGACGACGCGATCAAAGGTACGATAATCATCTTGAGCGCATTCAGAAATAATTGTCCGACATATTCAAAAATGGTAACGACGCCGATCCCGAATAGCGCAACTGCTTCACCATCCTGTGAAAAATTCTTAACAATCGAACCAACGATACCCGCCAAGATAATCGCAATGATAATTTGCCAATGAAGCGCTAACTTACCCATCTACCTCTCCCACTGCTCAATACATAATGTGTCCGCCGTCAACAACGATGGTCTGCCCTGAAACGAAAGAGGACAGCTCTGAGAGCAAATATACAGCTGTTCCGGCTAAGTCAGTTGGCCGCTCTTCGCGTGAAATGGCTCTTGCCTTCAGAAAACTTTGCTGCCAATCAATAGGTCGGTCTTTTGTCGCATCAGTGATGACAAACCCTGGGGCGATCGTATTAACTCGAACATTAGCGGAACCACATTCCTTCGCAAGACCCTTGGTCATCGAAAGTACAGCACCCTTCGTCGCAACATAATGCAAGTAGCCAGGCTGACCAGCTACAGCAACCACAGACGATATGTTGATGATACTCCCACCACCGCCCTCTCGCATAGCAGGCATAACACCTTTGCAACATTGCCAAATACCTTTGACATTCACATCAAATATCCGATCCCATATTTCGTTCGATATTTCCTCAAAAGGTGTGAGCTTCACTTCTCGAAAATAGGCTGCGTTATTAATTAGACCATCGATGCGGCCAGCCCATTTGATCGTTGCCTCAGCCATCGATTGAGCGGAATGCGCGTCACTCACATCAGTTTGAACATAAGACGCCTCGCCCCCATTACCCTTAATGAGATCAAGAGTCTCGTCTGCGGGATTCATATCCGCGATCATGACGCGGGCGCCATAGGCCGCGCTAGTGAGTGCAAAGGCTTGTCCAATCCCAGTCGCACCGCCCGTAACAACAATAGTTTTTCCATCTAATAGATTATTTTGCATTCTGTAACTCCAACTAATTTTTATTCATTCAATATTTTTTAAAAAATCATCAACTAAGGTATCGGCAGCCTTTATCACATGAGCCTCTCCTGGGAATCTGCCGCCTTGTACATCCTCGATAAAGTCCTTAAATCCACCGACTCTCTCTCTTTGCATAGCTTGCTGTAACTCATAAATTTTTCGATACTGCTTGGAGTGTCGAGGATAGGGTGGCGGATTATTTCCAAGAATATCTTCAGCAAATAAAAATTGAATGTCGCCCCCCTTGCCTCCACCGATAGAAGATGTCAGCAAACTTGTTCGCTTGCTGATTTCAATCAATAGCTCCTCAGGAATTACCTCTACTTCTACAGCATATGCGCCCGCGTCCTCAATTGTTTTGATTTCACGATAAACCCAGAGCGCCTCCTCGACGGTTTTGCCAACCGCCTTAAGTCCGCCGGTCCAGGTGCTTTTTCGTGGTACGAGCCCAGCATGCCCCTGAACCGGAATACCGGCTTCGGCAGCAGCACCGATAAAGCTAGGTGACCACTGACACATAATTGCATCAGCACCCAATGCCATCGCATCGTAGGCTAGCCGCACTGCTTCATCTTTGGTTGCAGCAGCAATCAATGGCACCGAAAAAGCCATAAAAGTTTTCGGTGCAGCATCTCGGATCGCTTTGGCGAGGTGCGGTTGCTTCGGGTCAAAGCGCACCTTCATGGTGTCAATCCCCGCCTCTTCAGCGGCAGCCGCTTCATCCGGAGTAAAAGGTAACGTTTCACAAAGAATCTTTTTGCCTTTATGGTCACGTAAGCCCTTCACGGTGTGATTGCGTAACCCGTAGTGCCCACCTAACGTCATAACGCGGGTCAAACCATCTTTTGCAACATTCCTCGGTGGAATACCGCCATCTCCAGCTGCATGATTAGCCATCTTTTCTCACCTCTCAACACAAAAATTAATCTTCGAATTTTAAGGCTGGCCTCCCCCGCCTAACCCTTAATCCATTTATTACTGTTCGAATACCCGCAATCCTTAAAACGCGACCAAGCATTCGCCTTTTCCCGGGGATGTCCAACAATGCAAGTCCAATTACTACAACCATTAAACCTGGTCCGGGCAAAAATAACATCAAAAAACCCAAACACAATAATACTCCCCCTATAAAATTCTTTAGCACCAAAAAAAGAATGCTCGCCCCCCCAAAACCAATTGGCGCTTGACCATTAATCTTATGGAATAAAAAATAATCTTCGGGTAGCCGCATTATGACAAAAGGCACCAACAATAGACCAAGTAAAAACGTGAGAAACGATAGCAGACCTATCCAAACAAAAACTTCTTGATACTGCAACACCCAGCCAATCATGAACTCAGACATAACGTTACTTTAGCGCTTTCGGTCTCATTCTCCACATTTGATTATTCATAGATTAAGTAAGGAAGTCTTTCATTTAACCAAGACTGTTCATCCAACAGCGCTAACGACTCCATGTCTCCCATTGTGGCAGCGTCGTTCTCAACCCACTCTCGCATTATGGAACTCCCATTGATTAAATCAATCGCTAGTCGATCGCGTTCATACTCATACTCAAAGTCTCGCCACATTGGGTAGCCCGCGTTAAGGGACTTGAGCGCCTTAAATACAAGACACATTAACCTCCAAGGCCTAAATTGAAGATGATCGTAGCCACTAGGATCGTCAACGTGAATCTGAACACCCTCGCAAAGTTGTCCCGCATATTTATGAAAGGTAGGCTCGAACCAACAAGATCTCAACGTGCAACCCATCATCCAGTCTGGAGCGATGTGCTGCATTCGTTCAATCAAATTCTTTGCAGAAACGTCCGGTGCCCCAAAAATTTCCAACGGACGCGTTGTACCTCTTCCCTCAGAGAAGCAGGTTCCTTCGAGCATCACAGTCCCTGGATAGCACCGAGCCATACTTAAATTAGGCGCGTTAGGACTTGGATTGATCCAAACCCTCTCGTTTAACGGCCAGCCAAAGCCAGGCGCACGCAATGGAGCCCAACCCTCCATCTCGATCACCGTTAAATCTACAGACAACCCGTATTTATCAACAAACCAACGCGAAAGCTCTCCGATTGTCAGCCCATGCCGCATAGGTAACTCGCCTGCGCCGACAAAGCTCTCCCATCCCGGTTTCAGTAAAAGACCTTCTACTGGTCGACCAATCGGATTAGGTCGATCAAGGACCCAGATTTTCTTCTTATGTTTTGCGCACGCTTCAAGCAAGTACCTTAACGTCGTAATATATGTGTAAATTCGACAGCCTAGGTCCTGCAGATCCACCAACAAAACATCGAAGCTCTCCATCATTGCTTGAGTCGGCCTTCGAGCATCACCGTATAAAGAGAAAACTGGGATCTTATGAATTGGGTCAAGAAACTCAGGCGACTCAATCATATTGTCCTGTTTGTCTCCTCTCAAGCCATGCTGTGGACCGAAAGCTGCAACAAGTTCCAGATCAGGGATGCCAGCAACGACATCCAAAGCATGCCTCAGGTCTTCATCAACAGAAGCCGGGTGGCCCAACAAAGCCAACCGATGACCTATTAACTGTTGGTGAAGTTTTTTTTCCTGCCTTAGCCGATCAAGCCCAAACTTCATATCAACGATCCTTCATTTTTTTACCATCGATTAAATCGCCCGAAATCCAGCCATATCGTGGAAATCAGGCTGACCATCTGCAAAATCTAACGCGTAATAACAGTATCGCTGATCTCGCATCTTCAAAACAATAGGAATTGCGATAACGAGCTCAGGTTCTGAATATTTTTTTAAACCGATACCATCGAGATCTAGCGATACCTCAAATCGATATTTTTCTGCATGGCTCTTCACCACACTTTTAGGGTCATTACGTAATTCAAGGTCTGTCATGCCACATCGATAACTACTGAAAGAGAAGCATGACCACTTCCCTGTTGGCGAAAAATTAAACTCCAAATACTCCCCGTCGGGATGACGAACGAAAAACTCAAAACAGGTCTCCTCCCATAAATTTCTGCCGTTACCGAACAATGACTCATTAGGAATAATAATCGAATCGATGCGACCTACGAGTTCATATACGAGCATCCATTTGGATTTTTGCGGCCGGCTCATCGATACCGCAACAGAAATGTCAACAGGTGGGTTGTCGACATGAGGTTTCAGGGTGTAAGTTGTAGGCATCTTTTTCGAAAGGTTTACCGATCTTGGAAGGTTACCTTAAAAAAATGCCTGCTTTGGAAAAAACGAAAATAAGACGAGACATGCTAGAACACGACACGGTGCGACAAGCCGTTGAACAATCTGGACATCAAGCAATCATGATTTCAGAAGAGGATTTACTGAAATCGCTAGACACAACGCTTCGCAAAAAACCAAACACCGGACCTGTTTGGGTTTTCGGCTACGGATCACTCATTTGGAATCCCATGTTGGAATATGTCACAAAGCGGCCCGCGCGAATACGCGGTTACCACCGCGGTTTTTATTGCTGGTCTCGAATCAATCGCGGATCTCCAGAAAAACCTGGCCTTGTTCTAGCACTCGACCGTGGTGGGTCGTGTCGCGGCCTTGCATACGAATTAAGTACGGAGTCAGTAAAAAAAGAGCTCTTAATTCTTTGGCGACGGGAGATGCTGGGCAAAGTATATGTGCCAAAATGGGTTCGGGCAGAAACACAGGAGGGTTACGTAGACGCTATCACTTTCGTGATTGATCGCTCCTCTGCTGCATATACGGGCAAATTAGACGAAGACCGCGTCGTTTCCATTGCCATAGAAGCCTCTGGTCACTACGGCACATGCTCCGACTACTTAATAGAAACCGCTAAAAGCCTGAAACACGAAAACATTCAAGATAAGAAAATTTTTAGATTGGCAAACAAACTATTAACGAGAAAAGGGCATTTTTCCAATACGGATAATGAGCCAACCAATAATAAGTAGCGGTAACGTGTTCCAAATCAGTCCGTTAATAAATGCAAAATCGTAACTACCAGTAAGATCAAAAAGGTATCCCGGTATCCATCCTCCTAAGGCCATCCCCAATAAAGATGCCATCATTACCATGCCAACGCGCTCTCCAGCAACCCGCTGTGGCAAGTACTCACGAACCGCTAACGCATAAGCTGGCACGATGCCGCCTTGAAATAAGCCGAATAACGCCGAAATCACATAAAGAGAAACAAGGGTGTCAAACAGTAAGAAAAACACCAAACCAACGCCTTGTAAAAAGACACCAATCGCTACAGTTTTTAAGCCTCCGATATGATCTGAAAGCCAACCAAATCCAAGGCGACTAACAACACCAAACGCAAGCATTATCGACAGCATCTTCGCTCCTGTCGCCGCTCCAAAACCAAGGTCGCCACAAAATGCAACCATATGTACCTGCGGCATGGACATTGCAATACAACAGCAAAAAATTGCCACCATAAGCAACGTGATTAGGCACGCTGGAGAAACAGGCAGGTCCTTTTGGCTCGAGTCATTGCCGCTACCAGTTAACGACTTATCCGTCGAGGGTATCTTTTTCAAGACTAAGGATAGGGGTAACGCTAGAAACAAAACAGCCAACCCAACGAACCAATAAGTTTGTTGCCATCCGTAATCTTGCACACTTGACTCCAAAACCGTCGGCCATACAGCTCCTGACAAGTACTGTCCACTCGCTATGATGCCAACCGCCGCACCTTTACGCCGATCAAACCAGTGAGACACATGTGCAATCAGCGGTGCGAAGGTAGTGGACGTACCGATACCGATTAACAATCCTTGCGACACACTTAGCGGTACGACGCCGGTGGCATATGAGGCCGAAACATACCCAACGGACATCAGTATGATTCCCGCCACTACGGTTTTATAAATCCCGTATTTGTCCGAAAAACGACCAAAAACGATGCCACCCAAACCATAACCTATCATTGTAAAAACATATGGCAGAGAAGCTTGACTTCGGGTGAGACCCAAGTCCGCTTGAACAGCCGGCAATATCACCACGATGGACCACATTCCAACGCCCACCACAACCGACATCACCAAAACTACCCCCAAGCGAAACCAGGCCGAGGCAGAGTCAACGAAAAACGTATTTTTGTTATGCACGTCCTTATTTCGGATCAAAGAAAATAAACACACGTCGTGTCATTAAAACTTGCGGAAAACATCGCATACGGCTTTGTGTTACGGGTCAATTTGTAATACAGTCATTGTATAAGTAAATAGAGCGCATAAGCAGCTCATGGGAGGAAAAGTGTTGGACAGCAGCATCCCGAACCTTGGGGAGGATACGTTATCGTCGTTAATTTTTAAAAATGCGACGGTTAGAGGGGCCAAAACAGCAATTCGTGAAAAAGACCTGGGCATTTGGCAAAGCTGGAGCTGGGCTGATGTAGCTGAGGAGGTCGGATTACTGGCCGGAGGACTTGCTGCTAAAGGGTTTATTAGGGGCAACAACCTCGCTATTATCGGAGACAACCGTCCACGGCTCTATTGGTCATTTGCCGCCTCACAATCGTTAGGTGGCATACCGGTACCGCTCTACCAGGATGCGATCGCCGACGAAATGATCTACGTGTTCAACGACGCGGAAATCGAATTTGCGATTGTCGAAGACCAAGAGCAAGTCGATAAGTTGCTCGAAATCATGCCGCAATGTGAAAAGTTAAGGTGTATTATCTATGACGACCCGCGCGGTATGCGGCACTACAATCACCCTGCAGTCGTAGCATATGAGGACGTCCGAGAACTTGGCGTCAAGTTTCTTAGCAAGCAGCCAAACTTTGTAGAATCAGAACTTAATAAATGTCGTGCCGATGACGTTTCGGTCATCCTCTATACCTCTGGCACAACCAGTAAGCCCAAGGGTGTCTGCCTCACACACAAAGCGTGTATTGAAGTCGCTCAAGGCGATATGGGTTTCGATAAATACACGGATGACGGTGAAATTTTGTCCTACCTGCCAATGGCCTGGGTCGGAGACCATCTATTCTCTTACGCTCAGTCTATCGTTACGGGCTTCACGGTTAACTGCCCTGAATCCTCTGAAACCGTCATGATTGACATGAGAGAAATTGGACCGACATACTATTTTGCACCACCTCGGGTATTCGAAAATTTGCTCACTCAGGTGACGATCCGCATGGAAGACGCGAGTAATTTCAAGAAATGGCTCTATGAAACTTTTATGGGCGTAGCTCGGCGCACGGGTCTAGATATCATGGACGGGAAAAGCGTCTCTTTGAAAAACAAGTTCCTCTATGCGCTAGGCAATATGTTTGTCTATGCCCCTCTCAGAAATAATCTTGGAATGAGCCGCGTCAAAGTAGCCTATACAGGCGGTGCAGCCATTGGACCTGACCTCTACAGCTTTTACCGCTCTATTGGCATTAATCTGAAACAGCTATACGGCCAAACGGAGACGCTTGCATATGTTTGTAAACAACCAAACGGTGACGCTCGGATAGATTCAGTTGGCACACCCATGCCTGGAGTGGACATTAAAATGGGGGACAAAGGTGAGGTATTAGTGAAGAGCCCAGGGTTATTGAAGGAATACTATAAAAATCCTGAAGCAACGAGGGAATCTATTACTCCAGATGGTTTTTTCAGAACTGGGGATGCAGGCTTTATTGATCAAGATGGACATCTAAAAATAATAGATCGAGCGAAAGACGTCGGTGTGCTAAATGACGGCACTATGTTCGCTCCACAGTTTCTAGAGAACAAACTTAAGTTTTTCCCGTTCATTAAAGAAGCTGTGTGTTTTGGCGATGGCCGCGATGCTGTATGTGCATTCATTAATATTGAGATGGATGCAGTTGGGAATTGGGCGGAAAGACAGGGGCTTGGCTACTCCGGTTACGTCGACTTAGCCGGAAAACAAGAGGTTTACACATTACTCCAAGATTGTATTGAACAAGTAAACCGAGACCTAGCGAAAGAAGAGTCGCTATCGGGGTCACAAATCAAGAGATTCCTTATTCTTCATAAGGAGCTTGACGCTGACGATGATGAGCTCACGAGAACCAGGAAGGTTCGTCGTAACTTCGTTGCGGAAAAGTACGATGGATTAGTCAAAGCACTTTATGATGGGTCCAATACCTGCTTCATAGAAACGCAGGTTAAATTTGAAGATGGTCGCACAGGTACAATATCAGCAGATCTTCAAATCAGTGATGCAAAAATGATCCAATCCACCGAAGATTTAGCGGCATAAACCTTAACAGCAAACGATGAACGATACCGACCGAAAATTAGGCCCCACCATACTAAAGGCTGACAATATTTCCCTCGCCTTTGGTGGCGTCAAAGCACTTACCGATATCAGTTTTGAGGTCAAAGAACATGAGATCTTAGCGATTATCGGCCCTAACGGGGCGGGCAAAAGTTCGATGCTCAATGTGATCAATGGCGTCTATCATCCTAATGCGGGCTCGGTAACGTACAGGGGCAATGTGCGGCAACAAATGAAACCGCACGAAGCGGCCACTCAAGGGATTGCGCGAACCTTTCAAAACATCGCTCTCTTCAAGGGTATGTCTGTGTTAGATAACATCATGACTGGACGAACCCTTAAAATGCATGCCGGGTTCCTCGCTCAATGTCTCTACGTTGGTCGCGCAAGGAACGAAGAAATTCAACACAGAAAGAAGGTCGAGGAGATTATTGACTTTCTTCAAATACAGTCGATCAGAAAAACCCCGGTTGGGCGTCTGCCCTATGGGCTGCAAAAACGCGTAGAACTTGGTCGAGCTTTAGCCTCAGAGCCGGTTTTGCTTTTACTCGATGAGCCCATGGCAGGAATGAATATCGAAGAAAAAGAAGACATGAGCCGGTTCATTCTTGACGTCAATGATGAGTTTGGCACGACGATCGTGCTCATCGAACATGATATGGGCGTTGTAATGGACCTGTCTGACAGAATTGTAGTGTTAGATTACGGCAAGAAAATTGGCGACGGTACGCCTACAGAAATTAGGAACAACAAAGAAGTAATTGATGCCTATCTAGGCGTATCAGATTAACGGGAATAGGAGCGCTCGAACTAAATATCCAGTTTTGGTTTGATTGAATAAATAAATATGGGGTTTTTTGTTGAGGTTTTACTTAGTGGCTTAATGGCTGGGGTGCTCTACTCGCTGGTCGCGCTCGGATTCGTACTTATTTTTAAAGCTTCAGGCGTCTTTAATTTTGCGCAAGGGGCAATGGTTCTGTTTGCAGCACTTACATTCGTTCGGCTTTTAGATATCCTCAAAGACTCATTCGCTCCTATCACGCTTTCACTGATCATAACAATTGCAATGATGGTCATGCTCGCAATGGCTATCGAGCGTTTGGTGTTGCGGCCTTTGGTCAACCAACCCGGGATCTCACTATTCATGGCGACCCTCGGTATCGCGTATTTTCTAGATGGATTCGGGCAAACCCTGTGGGGTAGCGATATTTACACACTTGATATAGGTATCCCCAAAGGATCCATCTTCATATTGGAATCTGTGTTCGATGGCGGCGTGCTTGTAGCTAAAGAAGATTTAGTGGCAACTGTAATTGCAGGTTTGCTGGTCGTAACGCTGGCAATATTCTTTCAAAAGACGCGCATTGGGCGAGCCCTTCGTGCTGTAGCGGACGACCATCAAGCGGCGCAATCGATTGGTATTCCACTTAACTATATTTGGGTAATTGTATGGACAGTTGCCGGCTTGGTCGCACTCGTTGCCGGAGTCATTTGGGGGTCGAAACTAGGCGTACAGTTTTCACTGTCACTGATCGCTCTAAAAGCACTGCCCGTCCTAATTCTTGGTGGATTTGAGTCTGTTCTAGGCGCCGTTATTGGCGGCCTCATCATTGGGGCTGGCGAAAAGTTATCGGAGATTTATATTGGTCCTTATGTCGGCGGTGGTATCGAATACTGGTTCGCGTACATGCTCGCATTAGGGTTTTTGATGTTCAGACCGCAGGGTCTTTTTGGTGAAGTTCATATTGATCGCGTTTGATCTAATGTGCGGTTTTCATCCAATTTAAATATGGTCTAAAGATGTTTTATAGAGAAGCTGGACAATTTAAGACAAGCTACAAGGCTGATCAGGCCGTTTTTCCGATATTTCAGGATAGGATCTTTGTCGCCATTTGGCTGTTCTTAGGGTTTGTAGTCGTCCCCATGCTCGCCAATGAATATGTATTTAGGGCGATATTTATTCCTGTAATCATAATGGCGCTCGCAGCGATTGGCCTCAATTTGCTTGTGGGCTACTGCGGGCAAGTATCACTAGGATCAGGGGCATTCATGGCTGTGGGTGCTTATGCTGCCTATAACTTCATGATACGGATTCCAGAGCTGAATCCACTAATATGTTTTTTGCTTGGAGGCCTATCCGCAACGGTAGTTGGGGTCATTTTTGGGATCCCCAGTCTCAGGATTAAAGGTTTTTATCTCGCGGTCGCTACGCTCGCATTACAATTCTTCACAGACTGGACTTTTAGTCGTATCGACTGGTTCACGAACTACACGCCGTCAGGATCAATTGCAGTTCAGCCAGTAGAAGTTTGGGGGTTCGTTTTTGACTCACCTATCAGAAAATATTTGTTGTGTCTCACTGTTTTAGTCATTTTCACGGTTATCGCTAAAAACCTGGTGCGAGGTCGCATTGGTCGAGCTTGGATGGCCACTCGGGATATGGACGTGGCAGCCGAGATCATTGGAATAAGACCGATATACGCGAAACTATCTGCATTTGCAGTAAGCTCATTCTTTATTGGGGTCGCTGGTGCCTTGTGGGCATACGTTCATCTAGGCTCATGGGAACCGCTGGCGTTTGATATTAACCTATCGTTTAGTATCCTGTTTATGGTCATAATTGGGGGATTAGGCTCGATCGTTGGAGGAATGTTAGGAGCTACGTTTATCACGCTGCTACCCCTATTTCTAAACCAATTGCCCATCTGGCTGGGGATCAATATGTCTACCGCGATGGTGTCTCACTTGGAGTATATGATCTTCGGTGGTTTGATTATCTTCTTTTTGGCAGTTGAACCACTTGGTCTCGCGAGAATTTGGCAAATTACTAAAGAAAAGCTGCGGTTGTGGCCTTTCCCACACTAAGAGCAAGAATTGAAAGAACTGGTATATATAAATATTGAAAGAACTGGTATATGTAAATTAGGTAGCACACCTTATTAAGGAGAAAGCTTATGAAATACGGTACTTTATTACGCACACTGTTACTCAGTGTACCGCTCGTGATAGCTGGATGCGGCCAAGAAGATGGTGCAAGCGATGCTACTACTTCCAATGAGGTTACCCAAAGCGCAGGGAGCTCAGATGGCATTATTGTTGACGTATCAGATCCTAATGCACAATTTGTTCCAGTGTTATCTTACCGAACCGGCCCTTATGCGCCTAATGGGATGCCAGTCGCGAATGGTTTTACTGAGTATTTAAAACTTATTAATGCTAGAGATGGCGGGATAAACGGAGTAAAGATTAGCTTTGAAGAATGTGAAACAGGTTACGCGACAGCAAGAAGCATCGAATGTTACGAGCGGCTGAAAGGTAAAGGGCCGACTGGAGCCGCGGTGTTTAACCCGATGTCTACTGGCGCTACATTTGCGATCACCGAAAAAGCGCCTGTAGACAAAATACCGTTAATTACGATGGGTTATGGGCGATCTGAATCACGTAACGGCGGCGTATTCCCTTGGAATTTTCCCATTTATGGTACCTATTGGACTGCAGCAGATGTTTTGGTTACACACCTAGGGGATATTAATGGCGGTCTTGATAATCTCAAGGGCAAAAAAATAGCCCTGGTATATCACGATTCACCATTTGGTAAAGAACCTATTCCCCTTCTAGAAAAGCGTGCGAGTATGCACGATTTCGAACTCATAAAGCTTCCAGTTACGCACCCCGGGGTAGAACAGAAATCAGCCTGGATCAATATCAGAAAAGAACAGCCCGACTATGTGCTCTTATGGGGTTGGGGCGTCATGAACTCTACAGCCATAAAAGAAGCGACAGGGGTAAGATATCCCCGAGATCAAATATACGGTATTTGGTGGGCAGGCGCCGAACCTGACGTTAGACCAGCGGCGGCTGACGCTGTCGGCTATCAGGCAGTATCCATGATCTCATCTGGACAAGCTCAAGTTCACAAAGATATCCTCAGCTACTTGTATGATGCGGGTTTAGGTTCCGGTGAAAGAGCCGGCGTCGGTGAGGTGTTATACAACGTTGGGCTATTAAACGCCGCCTTAGTCGTGGAGTCTATTCGCACAGCACAGTCAAAGTACGGTGAAAAGCCGCTCACGGGCGAACAGGTGCGATGGGGGATAGAAAATTTAAATATCACGGAAGAAAATATTCAAGATCTTGGCCTTTCAGGATATATGTATCCGGTTAATTTAAGCTGCTCTGATCATGAAGGAAAAAGAGCGGCTCGACTCCACCGCTGGAATGGCGAATCGTGGGAGTATTCTACGGACTGGATCAGCGCCGATGATGCGGTTCTCCAACCAATGGTAAAAAGCGCAGCGGACACATACGCCAAAGAAGCCGGTCTTCCAGCCAACGCTTGTGAGAGCTGAACCTTAAAACACTTATCAGGGAATCAGGAATGACGGAGATCACGAAAAAAGCAAATTTACTTTCGATTAAAAATATCGAAGTCATTTACGATCATGTCATTCTGGTTCTCAAAGGTGTTTCATTAGACGTACCTGAGGGCTCAATCGTCGCACTCCTCGGCGGTAACGGTGCGGGTAAGTCAACAACGCTTAAATCTATCTCTAATTTATTGCAAGCCGAACGGGGTGACGTGACTAAAGGGTCGATCATTTTTAAAGATGAAAGAATCGATCAGCTCAACCCCTCTACTGTTGTAAAAAAAGGCATAGTCCAAGTAATGGAAGGAAGGCATTGTTTTGCTCACCTAACGATAGAGGAGAACTTACTCACTGGCGCGTTCACTCGCGCAGCATCGCGGAAAGATATTGCCGCGAGCTTGGAAAGAGTTTATACCTACTTCCCTAGACTCAAACAGCGGCGATCAAGCTTAGCCGGCTTCACTTCTGGTGGAGAGCAACAAATGACCGCGGTAGGACGCGCCCTAATGGCAAAACCAAAAATGATTCTGCTTGATGAGCCTTCAATGGGTCTTGCGCCACAAATCGTATCGGAAATTTTTGAAATTGTTGAAGACCTGAATAAGAAAGAAAATGTCAGCTTTCTTCTCGCAGAACAAAATACCACTGTCGCACTACGTCACGCAGACTACGGTTATATTCTCGAGAACGGACGAATTGTCATGGACGGTCCAGCAAACGAGTTAGCCAGCAATGAAGATGTGAAAGAATTTTATCTTGGTATATCAGGTGCCGGACGCAAGAGCTTTCGAGATGGAAAACACTACAGACGTCGGAAACGATGGCTTGCCTAAGATTATAAATTTCAAATTGCCCGCGCATTATTACCGCGCAAACCCATTAGATTAAGGAGCACTCATGAGTGACGCAAACTCGTTCATGGATTCATCTGAAACACGTTCAGGTGTCGAACGCGAAGCAGATCTAATCCAACGATTTAGAAAACAAGTACAACATGCCCAAACAAGCTCGGATTATTTTAAAGAGCACCTCAAACATATCGATCCTGACTCCATCGTGGGCAGAAGTTCGCTTTGCCAAATCCCAGTCACTCGGAAAACCGATCTGAAAGCCATTCAAGCTAAGGCTCCACCGTTTGGCGGTTTAACAACATCACCGGTGAGTAGTCTCGCGCGTGTATTTTCCTCGCCCGGCCCGATTTATGAACCCCAAGCGACTAATGAGGACTTTTGGCGGTTCAAGCGCGCGCTTTATTCAGTTGGAGCTAGGTGTGGAAGCTTGGTCTACAACACATTTTCATATCACTTTACGCCAGCAGGATTCATGGCAGATTACGGCGCTCGAGCGCTAGGATGCGCAGTTTTCCCAGCAGGGATCGGACAGACCGAGTTGCAAGTACAAACGATTGCTGAGATTCGACCGGATATTTACACCGGAACCCCTTCGTTTCTGAAAATCCTTTTAGAGAAAGGAAGCGAACTTGGACTTGATCTGAGCAGTCTCAAACGAGGTATTGTTGGGGGTGAGGCGCTTCTGCCAAGCGCGAGAAAATTTTTTCAAGATAATAATATTGAAATTTGCCAAACTTATGCCACGGCTGATGTTGGTTTAATTGCTTACGAAACACGGCCAGATCAAGGGCTAATTATTGACGAAGATGTCCTCGTCGAAATTGTACGTCCAGGAAGTGATGATGCGGTAGGGGAAGGGGAAGTTGGGGAGGTCGTGGTCACAGTTTTCTCGGATATTTATCCATTAATACGTTTTGGTACAGGGGACCTGTCGATGTTTATCCCTGGGCAGAGCCCATGTGGAAGAACAAATCGACGTCTAAAGGGCTGGATGGGAAGAGCTGATCAAACGACGAAGGTAAAAGGTATGTTCGTTCATCCAGAGCAAATTAATGCTGTAGTCAAGAGACATCCTGAAATTCAATATGCCCGTCTGAATGTAGATCATGATGAAAAGCATAACGACGTGATGACGCTCGAGTGCGAAATCAGCGCGGATAATGGAGAGCTAATGGCCGCAATTGTTTCAACTCTTAGAGATCTCACTAAACTTCGTGGGGAAGTTGTCTATGTACCGACCAATTCACTGGCACGCGATGGGAAGGTTATCGATGACCGGAGGAAGTATGATTAAATTCAGATTTCAAATTAAGCCTCGAGAGGTCAAATGATGACAGATAGACCTATAAGCTCCTATCCCGTCCCCGAGCTTGATACGCTTCCGAAAGATGTGCAAGAAAAGATCCTCGAAGTCCAAGATAAAGCTGGGTTCATACCTAACGTATTTTTAACGCTGGCTCATCGGCCTGAAGAATTTCGAGCTTTTTTTGCGTACCATGACGCGCTTATGTTGAGAGACAGCAAGCTGAGTAAGGCAGAGCGTGAAATGATTGTTGTTGCGACCAGTGGCGTTAATCATTGTATGTATTGTGTTGTCGCACATGGTGCGATTTTACGCATCTACCAAAAGGATCCTCTGATCTCGGATCAAATTGCTATTGATCATAATAAGGCGGATATCACGGACAAACAGAAAGTGATGCTTAGTTTCGCAGTAAAGCTAGCGCGTAATCCGGAAACTATAACTCCTTCCGATCACAAATTATTACAGGATCATGGTTTTGATAAAGATGAAATATGGGATATTGGTGCAATAACGGCTTTTTTTGCGTTATCCAACAGGATGGCTCATCTTATCGAAATGCGCGCTAATAATGAGTTTTACTCAATGGGTCGACAGACTAAGAGTTAAAACTAATAAAAAATCAAATTTATTCCAAAATATACGTCATATATATTCTTTAATGGAATATATATGACGTATATTCCGTAACAATCTAGTTGATCTTGTATAATTTCTTAATATGGAAACGTAAATTTAGACGAAAGACATCTTCGGGCTGAATAAATAACAGAAGGAAACTAAATGGCGTCATACGACCAAGATCCCCAAGAAACCCGAGAATGGCTTGATGCGCTAGAAGGTATCCTAAATACTGAAGGGCCCGAGAGAGCGCATTTTTTGCTGGAACAGCTAATTGAAAAAGCTCGTCGTTCCGGGGCATTTCTACCGTACACCGCAAATACCGCCTACATCAACACTATCCCGCCCTCTAAAGAGGACAAATCGCCCGGCGACCACGAAATTGAGGGCAGAATTCGTAACTTCGTTCGGTGGAATGCTGCGGCAATGGTATTAAGAGCCAACAAAGACACAAATGTCGGTGGACATATTGCGAGTTTCGCCTCTGCAGCAACACTTTATGATGTTGGTTTTAATCACTTTTGGCACTCTCCCTCGGATACTCATGGTGGCGACTTAATTTTTGCGCAAGGGCACTCTGCGACCGGGGTATATGCGCGAGCATTTATGCTCGGCCGCCTGACTGCAGCACAAATGGATAAATATCGTCAAGAAGTTGATGGAGACGGCCTATCGTCTTACCCTCATCCTTGGCTCATGCCGGATTTTTGGCAATTTCCTACAGTATCGATGGGACTAGGTCCCATAATGGCAATCTACCAAGCTCGGTTTATGAAGTACCTCCAAGACAGGGGGCTTGCAAACACGGAGGGTAGGAAAGTTTGGTGCTTTATTGGTGACGGAGAAAGTGACGAACCTGAAACCCTTGGCGCAATCGGTGTCGCCGCTCGAGAAAAATTGGATAACCTGATCTTCGTTGTCAATTGTAATTTACAACGACTTGATGGCCCGGTTCGCGGAAATGGGAAAATTATTCAAGAACTTGAGGCTGACTACCGAGGCTCAGGTTGGAACGTGATAAAACTCGTGTGGGGCTCGTACTGGGACTCCTTAATTGCACGAGATACAAATGGCATGTTACTCAAGCTCATGGATGAAACGGTCGATGGTGAATATCAAACATATAAGGCCAAAGACGGCGCGTACGTCAGAGAACATTTCTTCGGCAAATATCCCGAGACACGCGAACTGGTCTCCAACATGTCTGATGACGATGTGTGGCGCCTCAACCGAGGCGGACACGATCCTTACAAAATTTACGCCGCATATTCCGCGGCCGTAAACCATACCGGGCAGCCAACTGTCATCCTTGCAAAGACAATCAAAGGGTACGGTATGGGAACTGCGGGAGAAGCTCAAAACATAACCCATCAACAGAAAAAAATGGGGACGACCTCGTTAAAAGATTTTCGGGATAGATTTAAGCTACCCATTGAAGACAAGGATATAGACGACATTCCTTACCTTACGTTTCCGGAAGATTCTCCAGAGGCGAAATATATGCACGAGCGTCGCGAAGCGCTGGGTGGATATTTGCCTACGCGACGAATGAAAGGTGACACGCTTAACGCTCCAGAGGTTTCTGTATTCAACGCGTTATTAAAAAGTTCTGGTGATCGAACGTTCTCGACAACAATGGCCTTTGTTCGAATTCTCGGAATCCTGGTTAAAGACAAAACGCTCGGCAAACGCGTGGTACCCATTGTGCCCGATGAGTCACGCACTTTTGGGATGGAGGGCATGTTTAGACAACTCGGCATCTGGTCATCAGTAGGTCAACTCTATACGCCTGAAGATGCCGATCAATTAATGTTTTACAAAGAAGATAAAACGGGTCAAATTCTACAAGAAGGGATCAATGAAGCCGGAGCGATGTCCTCATGGATTGCAGCGGCGACCTCCTACTCGACACACGGAATCTCAATGATTCCTTTTTATATCTACTATTCCATGTTCGGCTTCCAACGCGTTGGAGATTTAGCTTGGGCCGCTGGCGACCAAAGGGCGCGAGGCTTCTTATTAGGCGGAACAGCAGGGCGCACAACGCTAAACGGCGAAGGTTTGCAGCATCAAGATGGACACAGTCACTTGCTATCAAGCACAATTCCGAATTGTATTTCTTACGACCCGACCTTCGCATATGAATTAGCCGTCATCGTTCAAGACGGTCTCCGTCGTATGTATCAGGATCAGGAAGATGTCTTCTACTACATCACCGTGATGAATGAAAATTACGCACACCCAGAGTTACCAAAAGACGCGGAGGAAGGCATCGTGCGCGGCATGTATCAATTGCCTAACCCTAAAACGAAATTAAAAAAAGCTCCGAAAGTTCAACTACTCGGTAGCGGTACCATATTGCTTGAGGTTATCGCGGCACAGGCACTTTTAGCATCTGATTTCGGCGTTATTGCACAAGTTTGGAGTTGCACAAGTTTCAATGAACTTCGCCGCGACGGAATATCCACGTCACGCTGGAATATGCTGCATCCCGAGGAGAGTCCGAGACTCAGTCACGTCGAACAATGTCTTTCAAACACGGAAGGACCCATCGTCGCGGCCACAGATTATATGAGGATATTCGCCGATCAGATTAGGCCTTACATCCCTAATAAAAACTATGTGGTACTTGGTACAGACGGTTTTGGACGATCTGACACAAGAGAAAAACTCAGAGATTTTTTCGAGGTCGACCGGAGATACATCGTTATAGCAACCCTATCTGCAATGGCAGAGGAGGGGACTATTCCTAAAGCAACTATAGTAGATGCAATAAAAAAATATGGGATCGATCCGAACAAACCCGAACCGACAACCGTCTGATTAATCTCTCACCAACTCATAAGATTAAGTAATACAAAGGAATTTAAATGGCCGCTCCTAAAGACGTTTTAGTCCCTGACATTGGTGACTTTAAAGATATCCCAGTCATCGAGGTATTGGTGAAACCTGGAGATCATGTCAAAGCAGAGGAATCTCTAATTACGCTTGAGTCAGATAAGGCAACAATGGAGGTTCCCGCTCCATTCGATGGCGTGATCAAAGAATTACGGGTGAAGGTAGGGGATGACGTATCTGAGGGAACAGTCATATTAAGTCTCGAGGAAGCCTCTCCGTCACGAGAACCACAGATGAATGAGGACACACCTACTGCACCTACTGCACCTACTGCACCTACTGCACCTACTGCACCTACTGCACCTACTGCACCTACTGCACCTACTGCACCT
>ENA-OWPI01000134-OWPI01000134.1-marine-metagenome-genome-assembly--contig:-NODE-134-length-107865-cov-11.282434_pt1 | contig 107865 bp, 71 predicted proteins | sample MGYA00238138_ERZ651775 | MGnify/ENA primary metagenome ERZ651775 (study PRJEB26906, sample SAMN06265043) | marine metagenome | isolation source: Helgoland LTER site | place: Germany:Helgoland, sampling... | reverse complement strand
CGTCGAAATGGATGAACATTCGTGAACATTCCAACATAATTTCGATACGTTTACCCCGGCATACTCAAGCACACCCCAACTCTCTCTATTCACCTCTGAAAAGAAACACCGATCCATCTCGTTCAATTTCGACAAGACGTGCGATACAAAAATATCTTTATGATGCAACACCAACCCGGTCCAAATCGCTGAAGAAGAAGAAGAAGAACAACAAAGCGAGAGATTCTCCAGTAACGCGCTCCTCGTAATTCCCGCCTCCTTTTCACCCTCGTCGTCGTCGTCGTCCTCTTCCGAAGAAGAAGAAGACGAAGACGAAGAAGAAGAGTGCTTCAGTTTATCCCACTTGGAGAAATCAATGATGGGAGACATGCGAGATTTGTGTTTTTTTTTTTTGTGGGGTGAAATTCGAGCGTTTCGACTGTTCAAAATTTGTTCCATTGGCGCACAAAAATCTCCATAAAAACATATATCACATCACGTTTCAAACGCACGTAGCTCTATATACATAATACACATACACAATGGGATCATCACCGGACGACGACGTGAACGACGACTTTAGCGCGCGTCGCTTTGTCGAGCACGTTTCCGAGCGAGTCCTCGTGGGCGCTTTACTCGCGCTTTTTATCCACCAGAAGGAAAGCTTAATCATTTTAGCGCTGATGACCCTTTTGGAACCTGTGTTCCAGAAAGCTGTGGAAGCAGTCGGCGATATCCTGGGATGGCTGAGACGATTACATCATCTGAGAAAACTGAACTGCGCGCCCGGGTATAACGCGTTCATCGGGCACACCGTTCCTCTGTTCAAAGCGGTCGGAAAGTACCCGTGCACGTGGGATTTGTTCGCGTTTTGGTCGTCGGCGAAAGCGCCGAAACCGGTGAGAGTGCAAATATTTACGAGGCACTGCGTGGTCATCGCGGACCCGGAACCGATTAAAAGAGTGTTTAATTCAAACATTAAGAATTACGGGAAAGACACGGAGTTCGCGTATAACCCGTTCTTGGATATTTTAGGCACCGGTTTGGTGACGAGCGAAGGAGAGAGTTGGAAACGGCAACGAGGACGGATATCGCAAGCGCTGAGGATGGAAATTTTAGACGACGTGGTGGATATCGCCACCAGAGCGGTGGACAGGTTGTGCGTGAAGTTGGAGAAAATCAGAGGGACGGGGGAAGAGATTGAGTTAGCGGAGGAGTTTAGGTTGCTGACGTTACAGGTGATTGGTGAGGCGATTTTGAGTTTATCGCCGGAGGAGTCGGACGAGGTGATGCCGAATTTGTATTTGCCGATTATGGAGGAGTGTAATCGACGAAGTTTGGAACCGTGGAGAGCGTATTTACCGAATAAAGAGTATTTCGACCACAAGGATAGGGTAAAGAAGTTGAACGCGTACGTGATCAAGTTGATCAGGCAAAGATGGAAGTTGAAACATTCCGTGACGGCGACGCCAAACGCGGACGATTCCATCGATAATCCGCACGCGGATATTTTGGATCGCGTGTTGGCAGACGTGCCGAAAAGCGAATACGGGCCGGAAGTGGAGAGGCAAATGTGCGATGAGATCAAGACGTTCTTATTGGCTGGCCACGAAACTTCCGCGGCGATGTTGATTTGGACGACGTGGGAGTTGGCGAAGGCGCCGGAGAAGATGAAAATAGCAACCGAAGAGGCGAAAAAAGTGTACAAGAATAGCGAGAAAAAGAATAAGAAAACGCCTTCGAGAGATGATTTGAACGGGTTAGAATACATCGTCGGCGCGTTGAAAGAGTCTTTGCGTTTGTACTCCGTAGTGCCGGTGGTTACTCGTAAATGTTTAGGCGACGATTATTTAGGCGGCGAGTTCATTCCGAAAGGCACGACGGTTATTATTTCCGTCCAAGGCGTCCACCACAGAGAAGACTTGTGGGAAAACGCGCAAGCGTTTGAACCGAGAAGGTTCGTCGGAAACGAAACCGACGAGACCGGGAATTATTCATACCTACCGTTTATCCAAGGTCCTCGAAACTGCTTGGGTCAATATTTAGCGCTTTTGGAAGCTCGAGTGGTCATGGCGAACTTGTTGAGAAAGTTCAAGTTTACCTCGAGCCGAGAGACGAACGGGGCTAAACACACGAAGATGATTCCAATCGCCCCCGCCGATGGCATTTGGTTCACCGTAGATTAATAACGAAGAACAAGTCAAGAAGAAGTCGAGACATTAAAGAGAACTATTTATGAAGCGATGATAAAATACAACTCGCCAACACTATCGGACTATTATTCCTCGACTATTCCTACACAAAACTACCTACTACGCGCGCGAAACTACTCCTACCACCACTTTTCTTCTTCTTCTTCTAAAGGCGCTTCCTAAACTTCAACCTCGTCTCCGTCGCCGCTCTCACGTTCGCGCCGCCGCCGCCGCCGTCCTCCTCTTCCTCTTCCTCCTCACCGTTCGCGTTCAAACTCACCCTCTTCTTCCCCGAACGACCAGCACTGCTCGTCGCATTCGCATCCAACGCCGGTTGTTGCAGTTCCACGATTAAGGCTTCTCCAACCGTCCGTTCGTAATACCCCTCGTACGTTTCCCCCGTGGACGTTTTCAGTAAAGGCGTTTCGGTGTCTAAACGTTCAAACGTGAGCGTTTCCCCGGGGAGCATTCGGACGAGTTTCGGGACGTCCACGAGGATGAATTCTTCTTCTTCTTCCTTTAAAGTTTGTTCTTCTTCGTTTTTCTTCTGCAAATGATAATGATTCTTTTTCTGCTCGTAATCATCTCCAGGTGTTGTTGTTCCAGCGTTCTCGTCGCTCATTTTTCGCTCGCGGTCCTCCTCCTCCTCCCAAGTTCTTCTTCGCGATGTGTCGCGCTTTGCTCGCTCGCCTTTTTGCCGTTTTTGTTTGGGGACTGAAACCCTAAACACCTGTGTTTGATTTGAAGGAACCAACGCGCGCTGTTTCCTCACACAGTCGCGCGCGCACGACACACGCACGCACACACACACACACACACACACACACAATTGGTACATCGAGCAATATCGCTCAAGTTTGATTTTGTGCGCGTAAAGTGTGTCGTTTTTGAGAAGAGAAAAGAAATAAAGGTTTTCTCGTGTGTTGGGGAGAAACACATCGGAGAGACACATCACGCGGCCAATTGCGCGTCCCAAGAAGAAGTCATCGGTGTACTCTAAAGAGAGAGAAACACACGCACTCGTACTAAAACGACAACAGAAGAGAACGAGAGAGCATCAATACTATGGGGATTCCTGAATCCATCGCGAAAGTGATGTGCTGCAAACCGTTCAACGACCCGTCGTCGATCCGTGTCATCGGATGCGTGATTGGCGTCGTCGGCTCTTTGCTCGTCTATGGGGTGTTGCAAGAGCGCATCATGTCGCAACCGTACTCGGACGCCGGGAAGGATGAATTTTTCTCCTACTCGGTCTTTTTGGTGTTATCGAACAGAGTTTTGGGGTGTCTCATGGCGGCGGTTATTTTAGCGATAACGAAAGGGAACGTCACTCCAGTGGCTGGGATCCATCGATACGCCGTGGTGTCCTTGTCCAACGTCGTCGCGACGACGTGCCAATACGAAGCGTTGAAGTATTTATCGTTTCCAGTGCAAACGTTAGGGAAGTGCGCGAAGATGATTCCGGTCATGATTTGGGGGTTTCTGATCAACCAGAAGAGGTACGGGATGTCGGACGTGGGGATTGCGATCGCGGTGACCGCTGGCTGTACTATTTTTGGCTTGTACGGCGACGAGAGCACGTTGACGAGTAACGCGAGTAAAGGCGCGAACGTGCAGGAAACTTCAGAGTACGGAATCTTGTTGATGCTCGGGTATTTGTTCTTCGACGGGTTCACGTCCACGTTTCAAGATAAGTTGTTCGTCGGGTACAACATGGAGACGTACAACCAAATGTTGTGGGTGAACTTTTGCTCTGCGATTATTTCGGTGGTGTATTTGTATTCGGATGGGTCTTTCCAAGACGCGATTGCGTTCATCGAGAGACATCCGTTAATTACGGGCGATATCATGATCTTGTCTATCGCGGCGATGCTTGGACAGTTGTGCATTTTGTACACGATTAAGGAGTTTGGCGCGTTGTTGTTCGCGACCATCATGACGACGAGACAGTTCTTGAGCATCTTGTTGAGTTGCATAGTGTTCATGCACATGTTGTCTCCGATGCAGTGGTTAGGTACGGTGCTAGTGTTCGGTGCTTTGTATTACAAGTCCTTCGCGAAAGCTGCGGGGTCGAAGAAAGCGGTAGACGGGGAGAAGGAACCGCTCATTAGCGGCGGCGAGAACTCTGGCAAGGTGTGAAAAGAGGACTGATGATGATGATGATGATACGTGAGGCGCGTATTTTCATCGACGGATTCGGGAAGGAGGAGAATTTGAACGTTTTGTTATTTATATATTTATTAATTCATTCGCACTTTAACACTCGATGGTAAATTATAAAACTCGCCTCGTTTAGTATATATTACGTTAATCTTCTTTGCCGCTGTACCCGTACGGGTTCTTGCTCGCCCAATTCCACTGGTCCACGCAACACTCCTCGATCGTCTTCTCCGCTCTCCATCCTAAAATCTCGTACGCCAAATCGGTTTTCGCGTACACCTCCGCCGCGTCTCCCGGTCTTCTCGCTACCATCTTCATAGGAATCTTCTTCCCGGCCGCTTTCTCAAACGCACCAACCAACTCTAACACGCTCGTGCTCTTACCAGTGCCTAAATTCACTACAATTCTCCCACACTTCCCGTTCTCTTTGGCAATCTTCTTCAACGCCGCGACGTGCCCGTCCGCCAAATCCACCACGTGAATGTAATCTCTCCTCCCCGTCCCATCTTTCGTATCGTAATCCGTTCCAAACACCGACAACTCCGGTCGTCTCCCGACCGCGACTTGCTGCACGAAAGGCATCAAATTATTCGGTATCCCTTTCGGATCTTCTCCAATTTCTCCGCTCGGATGCGCCCCGACTGGATTGAAATACCTCAAAATCAAGCAGTTCCACTCGTTATCGCTCGCGTGTTGGTCCGTTAAAATGTGCTCAATAAACAGCTTCGTCTTCCCATACGGGTTCAACGCGCTCGTCTCGAATTCCTCCGTGCACGGTACCGTTTTCGGTTCCCCGTACACCGTCGCCGAGCTGCTAAATATGATCGATTTACACTTCGCTTTGACCATCGATTTCAACAAAACCACCGTCCCGTTGATGTTATTTTCGTAATATCTCAGCGGTTTCGAGACGGATTCACCGACGGCTTTTAAACCGGCGAAGTGTATCACCGCAAAAATCTCATTCGTCTTAAAAACCTCGTCTAACTTCTCTCCGTCTAAAATATCTCCCTCGATGGACGTCATCAGGTTTCCGTTTCCTCCGCTCAAGCGTTTCACGCGTTCTAAAGATTCGAACGAACTGTTGTCCAAATTGTCGTACGCGATAACTTTGCATTCTTCTTTTAACAGTTGCAAACACGTGTGAGAACCGATGTACCCGGCCGCACCGGTGACTAAAACAGTCTTGCCAGAAAGAGACATGTGTGAGTGTACCGCTGAGTTTCTCCGTTCAATGTGTGTATGCAGAGAGGGAAAGCCGGAAAACGTTTGCGCGTTGTGAAGAATTTTTCCATTTTATCCAAAACCGTTTTGTTTTCCCCACAACAAACTCAAAGACTCTCGCGCGAGAGAAAGAGAGAGAGAGGGAGAAAAGAAGAAGAAAAGCAGCCGCGAGGAGGACACATCATCGGTGGTGGTAGTAGTGATTATGGACGTCCCGGACGATTGGGGCATCGTCGCAAACGATGACGATGATGACGATGGTAAGAAGAAGAGGTGGTTAACGCCCAATACGACTGCGGCGAGAAATCATCTCGTCGAGGCAAAAACGACCAACGAGAAGAAGGAAAAGGGAGAAGAGCGAGAACGAGAACAAAGCGAGGGGAAGGTAATCAGCGGACGATTGCTCGGACGACGCCGAAGGGCGAAGGAGAAACGGAAACGGATGGCGACGAATAGGAAGAATGATGGTGGCGGGTCCTCTGCTGACGAGGAGGAGGAGGAAAAGGAGGAGAAAGAGGAGGAAAAGAGAGAGAGGAGGACGAACGCGAATATGACGGAAAAGCAGAAGAAAAAAGCGGAGAAGAATCGAGCGAGGAAGTTACGAAGAGAGTGGAAGAGGAAAAAGGAGATGGAGGAGGAGGAGGAGGAAGAGGAGGAGAAGAAGGCGCGCGTTGAACACAATCCGGACGAGGAGGAGAGGAACGAGATGAAACGGTTGGCGAAGGAGTACGTGGCGGAGAAGGCGAAGAAGAAACGAGCGAAAATCACGACGACGAAAGGAGAAGAGAAACATGGTAATAGGAGTAATAGTAATAGCGAAAGTTCGGAGAAGAACGAGGACGAGGGCGAGGAATTCGAGAGCGAAGACGATGTCGCGCAGCAACGACGAGAACGAGAACGAGAACGAGAACGAGAACAAGAACAACAACCGGCGGTCAAAAAACAAAAGAAGCTCTCGTTGATTGATAAAATGCGCGCGAAGCTGTCCGGCGGTCACTTTCGCATGCTCAACGAACAACTCTACACGACCAAAGGCGACGAAGCTTTACATTTAGTCCAACAAAACCCGGGCGTTTTTGACGCCTACCACGAAGGCTTTCGAGAACAAGTGAAGAAATGGCCGAAAAATCCAGTCCATAAATGTTTCGAGTGGTTGCAACACAAACCATACGACACGATCATCGCCGATTTCGGATGCGGAGACGCCGAGTTAGCGAAACTTATCGGTAAATCGAAGAAGAAAGTGTACAGTTTAGATCTAGAAACGCCTTCCCACGCGCCGTTTGTGATTGCGTGCAACATGGCCAAAACGCCGCTCGAATCCAACTCCGTCGACGTCGCCGTCTTCTCTCTGTCCTTAATGGGCACCGACTATTACAAGTTCATCGAGGAAGCCTCTCGAGTGCTCAAAGTCAAAGGTAAACTCTGGATAGCCGAAGTCAAATCTCGATTCGACGGTAGAAACGGCGCCGCGTCCATCCCGAGTTTCGTCGCGAGTTTGAAAACCGCCGGATTCGACGTCGACCCGAAGAAAGTCGACGAAAAGGATAAGATGTTTTTCGTCCTGGAAGCGGTCAAGGCTAAAAATCACGCATCATCATCGAGTGGTGGTGGTGAAAAGAAGAACAACAAGAGTGGTAAGGTGGAGTGGCCGAAATTGAAAGCGTGCGAGTACAAGAAGAGATGATAGCAAAGAGAGAGAGAGAGAGAGAGATTTCCAAGAAAGAGTAGTTTGTATTTCCAAGAAGGGAAAAAAATACTCGGATGGACAAAAAATCCGAGGCTGAATTCATTCATTTCCACGCGCCTAAACGCGCGCAACAGCGCACATACACATCGCAAAGTGTTGTCATTTCGCATCACAGATGATCGCCGCCGCGCCAAACGACGACACCGTCGCGCCGTTGGAGCCTGCGGAGCCGCCGCTCCAAAATGTAGAGCTGGAAGAAGTCCGAGAAAAAACAAGTTCGAGCGATAAAACAACTTCTTTTTTCCAGCGCGTATTCGCCTCAATCTCTTGGATCTATCGAGCGTTCGTGACCATTTTCATCATGTTCCTGTTCAAACTCTTCGCTTTTTTCAATTCGTGTTTCATGACGTTGCCGGTTTTATTGCCCATCAACGCGCATCCGAGCAAAGATAACACCCACCGAGAAGGAGGATCAGGCCCGATTGTTCCCTATTGGATCGAGACGAAAATTAAATTTTGGTGCTTTTTGCACATCGTGTTTAACATTCAAGTCCCGGCGAGTTGGGTAAAGGCTTCGTACGCGAAACTGATCGAGTTAAACAAAGACGTCCGAGACGCGGAGACGCAAGGTATGTTGTTAAGGTTTTTTTACGTGTGCTTATTTTTCTTTTCCCGCGGCTTCGCGCGACGGCGTAAAATATCTAACTTTCATCTCGACGTTCTCTCGTTTTGGCGGACATTTTTGATACGCGATAGAGATTCCGACGATTGTCGTTGGGCCGGATTTTGATTATAAAAAATTCTTCCGCGAGTACGTGAAACGACCGCACCCGGTGGTGTTGAAAGGCTTCGCGAAACAGTCGCCGGCGGTAAAGAAATGGTCCGTGGATTGGATAGTCGCGAATTTCGGGAACGAAAAAGCGTTGACGAAGACGTTGTTGGGTGATAACATACCCGGGAGAGTAAAGGATATCAACACCCCGGGGACGTATTTGCACAATTGCGAAGCGATTTTCGTGAATCATCCAGAGCTCGTGGAGGATTTGGAGTTATCGAAATTATTGCCGTTCGTTTCCGCCGACGGTAATCCGAAGAACCCGCATTTGGCGAACTTACATCCACGCGCTGGACCTTTGCCGATTCAGTTCTTTCTGGGACGAGGCGGAACTGGTACCGGTTTTCACTGCGCGAACGGCTTCAACTGGTTTTACATGATCGAAGGTTCTAAAAAATGGACCTTCGTCGATCCCCGTTGGACCATTTTGACGTTTCCGGCGTTAAACCGCGGCGCTCTGTACCAATCCTGCGCGGTGACCGATCCGAACACCGTCCTCGAGAAATATAAACCGCTCTGGCGCGTCTGCCCGCGTTACGCCGCTATCGTTGAACCCGGCGACGTCCTTTTGAACCCGCCATGGTGGTGGCATTGCATCGAGAACCTCACCAAAGATTCCACCGCCGTCGCCACTCGATGGATGGACACGAAAACATTACGTCCGTTAACCGGCATTGGTACCGACGCCAACCGTCTTTTCACCGCGTTTCAAATCTTCTCCCCGGTGTTTCTAAAACTCCAATTCTCGCTCATCATGCGAGGCATCCACGCCACGCCGGACGAACACACGCAAGTCGACACCGACGAAGACCTCGAAAAACAACACGCTCAGCGCACCGCCAAAGGCGCTCAACACGAAGACGCCACCAGAGTCACGGCCGCCTTAAACTCCAACGAAGAACAAGACGCCTACAAAGCGTACTACGCCAACAAGTGGGGATACGCCGACCATTTGCCAAAATCAAACGTCCAAAACGGTGAAACTCGCGACGACATCGAATCGAACAAGTTCGATCAAGGGCAAGGGAAATGGACCATGGACACGATGAACTTTCGAGGCCGTTAAAGATCTTAAAGAAAAAAGAAAGAAAAGAGTCAGTCCTCCTCGCGCAGTTCTCAAAGCCGCGAGAAGAAGAGAGAGAGACGTTTGAATTCCAAGAACAAAAATCCAATCACACATCCAATCACATAAACAACGTAAACAACATAAACACCGAGCAGCAGCTCTACCAGCACTCGCACTCGCAGCCTTCATCAATACCTTCAATCTCTCGCTTTTACGTCGAGTCGTATTTTTTGCATTTTTTTCTCAGAGTAAAGAGATCTCTCACATGCATTTTCAGCCGTCCATTTTTTCCTCATTTTAAAGCGTTTTTTAAACACTACGAGAGAGATGAATACGATGCGAAGAGGCGGCTGGCTTGGAAGCGTTTTCTTGAAGAAGACCACCTTTGTCGACGGCTTGGTATCCTCGTTCTTCGTTGGTGGGCGCACGACTCTCAGATCGTTCACGTCGTCCGGGACGTCGTCCTCGTCTGCGGCTTCCAATCCGCCGAAGGATTGGACGAATGCAACGAAAACGGGACACCTCCTCCGGAGGGAAAACCTGACGCGCTTGACGAAAGATCTACACCTCATGCTCGCAAACAGGAACAAAATCGAAGGCCCGAACGTTCCAGACGCCAGATCTGTGCTCGTCCCACTCGCACTCGTGGACGAGCATCCGTGCGTCTTGTTGACCGTACAATCCACGCAATTCGGAACCCCTTTGTTGGCGTTTCCGAGAGGCCACCGAAGTCGACACAATTCGGCTGCGTTGGATAAAGACGCGGTGGCGCAAGCGTGCGATCAAATCGGAGGGAGAGAACCGTGGGCGAACCCGGATAGGATTGAATATTTAGGCACGCACCACGACGCGGTGAATAGTAAAAGGACGTTGGCGATTACGCCGGGGGTGGCGTATTTCGGTTCGTTGACGAAACGGCAAGTGCAGGAGAGAAATAGGAGCGCGAATTGCGTGCTAGGAGTGGCGGCGATTAAGATCGAGGACTGTTTGGAACCAGACAACGTGAGCGTGGTCAAGTTAGAGGAAGAGGAGGGTAGCACTAGAAATACTGTAGAAGAAGATGGTGATAAGGAAGAGGAGGAAGAGAGGAGCATGGGACCGATGCCGGCGTTTACGGTGCCTCGCGCGAACGTCGTCGGGTGGGGCGAGACGAGCGAACCGTTTGGACTGAAGAACTGTTTGATTTGGGGGAGCGATGCGGCGATTTTGCACGGGGTGTTGAGAGTGATCGTTGGGTCGGACGAAAGGTATAAGCAACAGTTGTATGGACAGTTTGAGAAGATTCAGCGGGAAATGAACGAGCAGGCGACCAAAGTAGTAGCTTGACGGACGAATTCATAGCGTGTAATTTTTATTTATCAACGTTGTTTAAATACAACGTAAACGTCCGATTGGGACGTAGCAAAAAGAACACCAGCAGTAGCAATAGCAGCACACGAATACTGATAGTACTAATATTCGCGCGTTTTTTTAACTTCTCTTGCATTTTTGTTAATGCGAGTGCTCCCCGTCGAGCGACAGATTAGACAAAAGAATAACGCCAGCGCCGCCGGCGTAGGCGGTGAACAATGCCAATCGTTGCGATAACGACCTTCCCGCGTGTACTTTCTTTACGTGATCGCCTCCGTGTTCGTCGCAATCTCTATCACTCATCTCGAACTCATCGGCGACGATTTCAGAGGTGCCGCCGTATAAGAACGTCCCGGAAGCCAACGCCTCGAGAACAAACACGGTTTCAATACTGACCGAGCCTAAACCCATACCGATGAATATTCCACACGTCGTTGTCAACGAGAACACAATCATGGACGTAATGCTGACCATTTTACTCGCCTTACCGTTTACGAACGACGAGCCGATCGATAACGCCGCCGGCGCTTTGTGCGCGGCGATGGCGGTGAAAATCGTCAAAACGTTTTGTCTCGATTTTTGCACGCCGAGCGTCAAACCAGCCAAGACAGAGTGCACGGAAATTGCCGCCAATAAAATGTACGGTCTTTTACTCTTACGCAAATCTTCGCAAGTTTGAGGTCCTTCGCTATGCTCGTGATGGTGATGATGATGATCGCTATGCTCGTGGTGGTGATGATGATGATCGCTATGCTCGTGGTGGTGATGTTGTCCTTTCTTCTTCCCTTCCTCTGCAGAAGTTTCGCAACAGTGGTCGTCGTGTCCGTTCGGGTGTATCGCGTGCCCGTGAATGTGAAACAACACTCGCTCGATAAAAAATACCAACAAATACCCCGTCAACGCGAGCGCGAATCCAGCCGGATACCCAGCCGGCGTAATCTTCACCTGCTCCTGGTACTCCACCAAGTGCGGAAACAAGTGCGTCAACCCGGCGGATAAGAACACTCCGCCGCTAAACGCGTTCAACAAACTCATCACCCACCTCGCCTTCCTCCCGGCAACGGCTTCAGAAACCATCGGAATCATCCACCCGAACATGCTCTCGCCGAACACCGCTGCCGCCAATCCCGCTTTCAGCGTCGTGTACGACTTGGACGGGTTCTTCGTCGCCTCGTCGTGCTCCTCTTCCGCGTGCTCGAAAGCGCACTCCGCGTCCACCGCGCACTTCAACAGTTCCGGGCACGCCGAGGTAAACTCCGCCTCGGTCAAACTCGTCGACGAATCCCCTAAAGCGCCGTATTCTCGCAACAACTCTTTCGCCGAAACCGAGGCGGCGTGTGCCTCCTCCTCGTGGTCGTCGTGACCGGCGTGTGCATCCTCTTCCTCGGATTTCCCTCCAGTTTGCAACGCGTGTAAAAATCGATCCAATTCGTGTTCCTGTAAGATCGAATCTGTTCCCGAGAACGTTTCCATGATGTGTTCCATCGGCGTTTCTTCTTCTTCTTCAGAGGCAGAGACGAAGAAGAATAAACGACGATTCGATTCTTGAGTTTCCCGGCACACGCCGTCAAAATCGGACGAGGAGGAATACGAAGAGACGAGGAACAAGAAAATGCCGATCATGATCGTAATCGTTGAAACGTGATGATTTTGATGACATCTTCGTCGTGGAGTACGGTTCGATGAGACTTGCATTTTAAATTAAGGAGTATAAGTAGTATTTTCGCGCGTCAGATGGACGATTAGAATGGAGAGATTTGACAGAAGGGCACACGCTTGGCACACGCGAAGGGCACACGCCGGGCGACATTTTTTCGAGAGAATGGAAGAGAAGCGCAGCATTGGTCGATACGTTTGCGTTTCACTACACTACGACGACTTATAAAGCGTTATTCGTATTCGTAGTATTGCTAGTATAATTACAATAAGAAGATTTGAGATTGAGATCTCAACGCGTCAGTCACGAAGCCGTCGTCTCTCTCAAAGCGAGTTCTCGCTCCAACTCGCGCACGCGTTCGCGATACCGCGTGGTCTTCATTTTTTCTATTTTTAACTGTTCCTCTAACAGATCTAACTCTTCGTCTCGTTCTTTGAACAGGGCAAAGTTATAGTCGTAATCTTCGGAGAGTTTCCGAAAGGCTCGTTTCAACGCTCGGTATTTCGAGAGGACTCTTTCGAGAGTATTCGCCTCGTCATCTCGTTGATTCCTGTTACTCTTTCTGCGCATCATCTCGTCGCGAGTTGTACTCGTGAGCCTCTTTTCGTTTTTGCTCCTCGAACCATTCTCGTTGGTGTTACTATTGGTATTCTTTTTGCTCGGAAAACCACCACTCCCGCCCGAGTTTAAAGCGTTTCCGCGCGGAATATGATGACCATTTTTCCCAACGAACGCTTTAATCGATTCTCTCAGCGGGGATGAATATTCACGCGATGAAGTCATCGTCGGCGCCGCTAAACCGTCGATTTCTCTCGTCAGCCGTTCCAGCATTTGGAATTCATCCTCGTCTTCCTCCTCCTCATCTTCCTCTGAGATCACATCGTTGCGTTCTGGTAACATACTTCGTGTGCGCTTCTCTCTGCGTATCTCTCCGGTGGTAACGTGTTTCCCGCGAGCGCTTTTTAAGCACAGGGCGCAAAGCGATTAGGGTTTAAGACCCTAAACATGTTTTTTGTCTCCCTTTTTTTCTCCGGAGTGGATAGAAAAGAATTGGACTGTCACACTTCGGTACACATAATCGCGCGCTCGGAACGACGAGAATACCACGGAGGAAGAATCATGGCGTCGTCGTTATCGTCATCGTCTAACGGATGTGGGCTTTCTTGCGCGCATCATCTTCGAAACTCTTTGAAAGCTTCCGGGTCTTCTGTGCCCTCGAGTTCTTCTTCTTCTTCTTCTTCTTTGCATGCCTTCAAGATGAACACAAAAAGCAGCCGCTTTCTGCGTCAAAGGATGACGACGACGACAACGGCGAAGACGAATACGACTCGCGCGTTCAACGCCTCCTCTTTCAACGCCTCCTCTCGAGACAGACAAAGACGAGAACAACAACGCGGTGAAACGAAAAGTCGCACATTAAAAGCCGTACCGGCCTGGCATCCAGAAAACAAGAACGACGTCCCGTTCGACGAACCCACACCTGGGTTCAGTTCTATCCCGAGCGCTTTAGAGGAGATTAAAAAAGGCAAGTTTGTCGTCGTCCTCGACGACGAAGATCGAGAGAACGAGGGCGATTTAATCGGCGCGGCAGATTTGATGACGCAAGAAAGCATGGCGTTTATGATTCGACACACGAGTGGGTTAGTGTGCGTTTCGTTGGAAGATGAACGAGCGGACGCGTTGCACTTACCGCTTATGGTGGACTCAAAGGCGAATAAGGATTACATGAAGACGGCGTTTACGGTGAGTTGCGACATGGCGACAAGCACGACGGGGATTTCCGCGGGGGAAAGAGCGGAGACGATTAACGCGTTGGCGAACGATCTGACGAAACCGACGGATCTTGTGAGGCCAGGGCACGTGTTTCCGTTGCGATATCGCGAGGGCGGGGTTTTGAAAAGAGCGGGACATACCGAGGCGGCGGTGGATTTGTCCAGGATGGCTGGACGAGCGCCCGTCGGGGTTTTGTGCGAAATTGTCAACGACGACGGAACTGGGAGCATGAGCAGATTACCAGAACTGCGAGAGTTTTCTAAGAAACACGACTTGAAAATGGTGTTGATTTCGGATATGATTCGGTATCGCCGAGCGACGGAGAAGAATTCGTTGATTGAACGCACGGCCATCGCCAGGGTGCCCACCGAACACGGATCGTTCACCGCGGTGTCGTACGTTTCGAAAGTCGATGGGATTGAGCACGTGGCGTTTGTGTACGGCGACCACGCCACGGAGGAAGAAATTGCGGATAGTTTAAAGGAAAACGCGTTGGTTCGCGTGCACTCGGAGTGCTTAACCGGGGATATCTTCAAGAGCGCTCGATGCGACTGCGGTAACCAGTTGGAGATGGCGATGAAAAAAATAGCAGACGAGGGAAGAGGGGCGATTGTGTATTTACGAGGCCAAGAAGGTCGAGGGATTGGGTTAGGTCATAAACTGAGAGCGTATAATTTACAGGATAAAGGACGAGATACGGTACAAGCGAACGAGGATTTGGGTTTACCGGTGGATAACAGAGAATACGGCGTCGGCGCGCAAATCTTGAACGATTTAGGCGTGAGAAGCGTTCGGTTGATGACGAACAACCCGGCCAAGTATCACGGTTTGCGAGGGTACGGGATTACCGTGACCGGGAGAATGCCTCTGTTTGCGCCGATTACGTTGGAGAACAAGACGTATTTGGAAGCGAAGAGGAAAAAGATGGGGCACTTGTTCGGAGAAAGCGGCGATTTCGAAAACGTCGCCACCGCGGCGACCCCGATGTCCTAATAATAATGAATCAATCATCATCAAAGAAAATGTGTTTGTAATCTTTATATATGCCAAGAATAATCATCATCATTGGTGTTGTCACTGTGTGCATGTTGTAGTGTGTCCATATATTATTACATTACTCGCTGAGGTACAAAACATTTACGTGTCGTTTGTTCGTACGTTTGTGTTTCTCTTCTTCTTCTTCTTCTTCTTCTTCTGTTATACATTTTTCTCTAGAAGCTTCTCTTATTTATTCTGTTTCAACATGCCGAAATAACTTCCAACCTCGGGCGAATACGAGCTGCTCTCGCCTCGTTTCGTTTGCTTGAGTAAATCGAGCCCAATTTTTCCCGAAACCGTGTTCTGCTTCTGCGCGCTCATCGTGATCCCACCACCTTCTCCGGCGGGAGCAATGCTCGTATTTTTCTTGGCTGCTGGCGAGTAAAATTCGCCGAGATTACCCATCATCGCCGCGTCGTTTGTCATCATCTGCGATGGTCTTTGCTGCGAATCGTTCGATATTATGACTCCATCGCCCCCGTAGTGAATGGGAGGACTCGGTGTATCTGTCTTTCTATTCAAATCACGTCCTTCTTCATCGAGAGATACTAAACCGTATTGCGGGACGCGGTGATGTCGCTCTCGTTGTGGTCGAGGAATACAATCCGCGCTGTCGATGGAGATGCGATTGATTTTGTTAGGACTGTTGATGTTTCTCTCGTTGCTTCTCGTTTTATGTAGCTTTGATTTCGGCGTCGGTGATCGATTATTCGCGTCTTCCACCGCGTCATCTCGGGAATATAACGATTCCGATTCCGAATCGGAGTATTGTAGACCTTGTTTCTCGAGCGCGTGCGCGATGCCAGAGATGGAATCGCGTTCGTTGACTACGTACACTTTAGACGGCGAAACCGGTTCAGACGAAGCGGAACTTTGTTGAAGCAACTCCGAGGAGAGCGCAGATTTCAACGCAGGCAAAGGTTCCTCACCGCCAACGACACTGTCGGCAACACCGTGAGGAAGAACGCGTTCCGGCGAATTCGATTGCGACGCCGCGCTTCCCTCTCCGTTCAACGCGATGCGTTCCAAATTCTCAAGACATTTAAATTCGCAATACAGCACGGGACTCGCCGCGCCTAATTTTGGCGACATTCTTTCTGCCGTCCCGCCGTTCCCGTCCGCCGCCGCCGCCATGTGCGCCGTGTTCTGCGCGTCCAAAAACTCCTTTCTGGAGCACCTCCCTTTCGTCGGCACCATCGGATGCGTCACCACGAGACTATTCGGCGGCATCAACTGCCACCGCTCCAACCCATTCATGGACAACGGCTCCGACGAGACCAGCATGCTCTGCGTCGCGAACATTCGCTTCTTGAAAATATGCATAAACTCTGGCGACCGTCGACTTCGATATTTCGGCACGCCTCGGTTTTCTGAGCCTTCTTCGCCGTGGAGCATCATCTTATCGAAACCGCCTAAACCTCTCGCTTGTTTCTTCGGCGTCGTCGTCTTACCACCGCCCCCGATCTTTTTCTCGCCGCTTTCACCTCCCAAATCCCACGCTTTCTCCCCTGGCAACGGCCCTAAGTGAAAATACAACGACGGCGGATCTTCGTGACTGGAATTCCTATACCGCGCGGCGACGACCGTCTCCCCATCCGTAAACGCCAAATTCATCGAGCTCGACTTCCCTCCGCTCGCTCGGATAATCAGACACATCGCTTCCCTCACCGCGCGCTCCATCATCTCGTGCGATTGACTCGAATTCGTATCCGGTAACTGATTCAAAACCAGCGCGAACAACACCTCGCTATCCGTCGTCCCGCTGATGTGTTCAAACAAATCATCCCGCAACGTCGCCAACAAACTTCTCCGTATCTTCTTAAACCCGTGCACTTCCCCGTTGTGCATAAACATGTACCTCCCGTTATAAAACGGGTGACAGTTATACTCGTGCACGCTCGCCCCTGGTCCGGCTGCTCTCACGTGTCCGAACAATAAACTCGTGCTGATTGCTTTGCTCAAACTTCGTAAGTTCCTGTCGTGCGACGGCGCCGCAATCGTCGTGTAACAGCACGGTCTCGAATACGAGCACAACCCTTTCAAGTCTCTCAAGCCTTGCAACGGGTTCGACCCGTACCATCCGATGCCGCACCCGTGCACGTTCACCTCGTGGTTGCGACGGATGTCTCGTTCCACGCCTGGGGTGAACCCAGCGCCGTCTGCCATGTTCGCCAGACCGTGGTAGGCGCCGTAGATGATCTTGGAGATGCAGACTTCGTCGCCGTAATAGAATACCCATCGACACATGATACACAACCCGCGAGAAGTCGTTATCCGATTCCTTTAAATGTCTCTTTCTCTTATGCGTGTGTGTTCTCTTTGAGAACGCGCGCTCCCTTCTCGAGAAAAAGAGGAACGCGAGTCGAAGAACGGACTGCTCCCCTCGCGCGCTCTGCTGTTTCTGCTCCGATGGAATATATTTACGAGTCGAACGAATGATGATAAAAGAAATTGGTTTCGAAGTTTGAAGACATTTCCCCATGCAGAGAAACAAGTTAAGGAAACTGCACAAATGCGAGAGAGAGAGAGAAAAGCACGTGAGAAAGCGCGATACGCCCCTCCCTCCGGCCGCTGCCGCACACAAATCTGTCGCACATTCTGACATGCGCGTAGAGGAGGGCACCAATCCTGGTGCTGCTGCTGCTGCTGTTGCGAATACGAATGCGAAGAACACGAATGACGCTTTGCATTTGGACGAGATCGTGAAGCGGGACGGCTACTTGGAACGCATTGTTCTCGACGATGAGAAGACGAAGACGAAAGCGAGACGAGTTTTGAAGTGCTCGATAACCGGGCACGCGTTCACGCTTCCGTCAGAGAAGGAGGAAAAGGAGGAGGACAAAGTAGCCTCCGTTATAAACGTCCTGGAAAGTTTCTTGAACGGGAAAAAGCGGAAACGCTTACGAGAGAAGAAAGAAGAGGAAGCGAAACTGACCGAAGAGTACGCGCCGGCGCTCGTCCAATCGAAACATCTTCCGGAGAAGTTTTTCTGCCGAGTGACGGGGAAATACGTCCCTAAGATTGAGAAGCTCGTGGTGGAGCATTGCTCGGGGAAGCGGTTTACGGTCGGTGAGGCGAAAGTGGTCGGGAAGAAACAGACGCTGTTGGAGGAAGGAGATCCGCGGGAGGAGGAAGAGGCGAAAGAGAAGAGGAAAGAGGAGAATCGACGGGTGGCGGAGAAGCTGAGAGAAATGCGATTGAAAGAGTGGGAGGAGAGACAAGCGAGGAGGAAAATAGCCATGCAAGAGGAAGGCGAGGAGAGCATGGAGGAAGAAGAGGAAGAGGAGGAAGAAGAGGAGGAAGAAGAGGAAGAGGAGGAATCCGAAGAAGAAGAAATAGAAGAAGCGCCGAGAGAGAAGAAGCGAGCAAAGAGATGATAACTAAACAAAAATAGACCACAAACATCAACAGTGAAAGAATTCTGTGTAAACGCGCGCGCTATCTAAATCTTTTATACACGCTAACTGAACTCAAATGCTGCTACGCTACAAATCTGTCTTTCCATGTAGGCGACGTCCATGAGTCGATCCATTCGGAATTTTTCGTAAAATTCGTATAATCAACGCTGTCGAGCTTTGCCATGAGTTCTAAAAAACTCGCGCAGCACAAAGCTCCAACTGGTACAAAACTATCCATCAGTTTTACTAATTCCTCCTCATCGTCGTGCAATCGCAGCGGCAACCACACGCCGGATCCTTCTTGCACTTCGCCGTCGAGGAAGGCCATTTCATTCTCCGCCGCCGCGTCAAATTCCAACTTGTAACACTGACCAAATATGTTCATGTACTTATCGCTATACGTAAATTTTCGTATCGGTTGTAACTGCTTACTTTTTTCCGCGGGAGAGCGCGCGTAGATGGACAACTTTACGCCTGAAATTCCGAGTTCTTCTTCGATTTCGCGAATCGCGCATTGCGCGTAGGGATCAAAATACGTCCGTCCGTGATCTTCCCACTTCACGAAATCTATCGCGGTCTGCACACCCGACGTGCACACGTCGTACATCCCGGGCCACACGTCTTTCTTCACGCTCCGCTTCGTCGAAAACACGGACAGGTTTCCCAACCTCGCGTTCCTCGTTTCCTCCAACGTCTGCGACGCTCGTTCCTCGAACATTTTCCGCAACCGAAACACAACCTTCCCCGTCTCGTACATGTCGTACCTTTCCTTGTCGATCTTTTCCGGCACGAACTTTCTCTCAAAGTTGTTCAGATAACTCGCCATCATTTCTTTAAACGCGTCGTCGTTTACGTCGCCCTCCTCTTCCGCTCTTCCTCTCGTAGTATTATTCTTGGTGGTTTTGGTTATCAACACGTAACTGCCTCTTCCTCTCAAGCGCTCTTTCACGGTCGTTTTCCTCGAGACAAAGTCAACCACGAAATCGTTCTCGTCCACTATCGCGCACAACTCTTCCTCTCTCCCGTTTTCAAACGCAAAGACCACCGACTCGGGTGGTTTCCCGAGCGTTCGTTCGCACCAAAAACCGTTGCGTTTTACCGCTTCCAAGAATGCGATTCGTTCATCTTCTTTGAGTACAGACGATACCGAGGACGACGCGAGCGCGCTTCTCCTCCCGTTTTTCCTCCCAATACCGATGCACCTTCTTCTCTGCCTTCGCTTCCTCGAAGCGAAGGAGGAAGAGGAAGACGCGGGAGACGAAACACCGCCCGCGAGAGGACACATCCTTGTCTCCAATTTGTGCCGAATTTTCCCCATAAATAAAGTAAATAAAGTAAACATGGACGAGGATGTCCTCCCGCACCCGCCGCGCGGGGTCCTCCTCTCCGCGGTCTGTGACAGTAACAACGTCGCTTCCTATCGGGACTACTTCGAGGACGTCTCGAAATGCGTGCCGTACTCCTCGTCGTCGTCTTATTCCGTGTCTTCGGGAGATTCGTGGGAAAGCGACGAGGACGACGACGGAGTGTTCTTGCGGATAACCAAAGCACACGAGCAGCAAAACAACAACAGAAACGAGAAACCTGCCGTCCAAGTTTCGTTTATAAACATTCACGACGTGATCGACGCAAACTCGCCGAACGAGTACGCGCAAACCGCGCAAAGAATCGAACGGGTAAAAGCGAGATGTAAAGAGAAAAGGATTGGGTTGGTGTTTTGCACGGTGAGTCCAACGAGAGAAGAGGAGGAGAAAAAGGATCGCGAGAATAAAGAAGACGTGACGTACGCATTGGAGGAGAGAGTTTTACAGGTTTTGAAAAGGTTGTGTGGCGTGGAAACGAGGATTGTTGCGTTGACGCGCGTCGGGAGCGACTCGCGGGAGAAGTGCTTGAAAGCGTTGGCGCGAGCGACGGAGGAGGTGAAGCAGGAGGTGCTCGTGAACGAAGGGAAACGGGCGATTGGGAAATGCGACGACGTTTTGAACGCGTTTGAGAGGGAGGTTTTGGAAAGTGGTGTCGCGGTTTTGGAGGAACGCGAAGTACGTTTGGCGAGATTGGAGGCGCGGTGTAAAGCGAGTAGGTATTTGTTTAAAGCGGCGAGTTACGCGGAGTTTAGAGGCGACAGTGAAGCCGCGATGAACGCGTTGGGTGAGTGTTACGCGAGCTTGATGGCGTACGTTGATGGAGCGTTGCCGGAAGTACTTCGCGGTAGTTTCGAAGAAAATAATAATACTCAATCGAGACGATTGTGGAGAGTGTGCGAGACGCTGAGAGTGTTGACGTATTGCAGATCGAGAATGTCCTCGACGCAATTGAGCCAAATTTTGAAGACTATGGATACGAGCGCGAATAGCGAGGTGAATAAAGCGATCCAAGAATTGGCGAGAGTGGAGAAGGAACACGCTTGTTTCGTTAAGAGGTGCTTGTCGATGAGAAGAAAGAATTCTTTTTTACTGAAAGCGTACGACGACGACGCCCCTCTCGGCTTGAAATGTTTCGCGGCGTATTTCTTATCTTTGCGCGCGAAAGCGGATAAATCGTTTGCAGACGTGCTCGCACACACGATGCACGCGAATCCGAACGTGTACGACGCAATCTTCAACGACAATACGCAGTTTCAACGCACCGCCGCGACGAAATCGACGAGCTTTGATTTGAGATTAGATCCAGGATTTTATTACCAAAGCGCGTTCGAAGCGCTCTCTTCGCGAAGAGAGTTTATGCAATCGTCGGGGTTAGGAAAGGATCCGTCCGTATCCGCTACAACAAACGCATCCATACTCACGCGAGGACGCTTTTTGGGAACTTTCGATCTCAAAAACGAAACGGTCACGGGTGCAAATCAAAGCAACATAGAAAATCACGGCAGAAACGCGCAAATCCCTTCTTCGATTGAGCTACGGCGCGCGTACGCGCGCTTTGAAAACACTTTCTCGCCTCTCGAAATGCTGGAAAAAGCGAAAGCATATTACGAAGGAAATCCAAGGTATAAGGCGTTCCATCGTTCATTAAACGCTATTTCGAGCGATTACGCGTTAGAACTTTTCTACGCGAACAACACGGCGACGAACAAGGAAAAGGTTTTGCACATATTGACTGCGTGCGCGGAAACCTATCGGAAAGAAGGATGGGAGGATTTACTCGAGGAAACTCTGGAGCGCACTTTGCTGTGTCTCGGAGGAGGAGGAAATGAAGCTGGAGAGAGCGCGTTAAAACATCGCATGGATGTTTTATTAGAGCTACACGGTATTCAATATCGCGAATCCGAAGGAAAGACGCGCGCTTCTCGTTTACTCGCAGACGGTGCGACGAAAACAAAATCTTTGCCCGTTGTGTTTGAGGTATCGCGCAAATCCTTAGCTTCTCGCGCACTCAAAGTGTCTTGTAGTTTTGGCCACGATGCGGCACGTAACGATTCCGTTCGCGCGGGCGATTGCGTCACGTTAGCCGTTCGATATGCTCTTCAAGGCTTAGTTGACCACGACATGTTTTCGGTGGTAAAACTTGAAGCGCACTTTTCCGATGGAACGAAGGCTTCGACAACAACTGCGAGTAAAGACGAAAACGACGTCGTAAATATTCCGTTAATTGTGCAATCGAAAACGCAAAGCGACTTTGTCTTGGAAGTTGACGCATTGGATGTACTTACGAAATCTGGCTTCACTTTTCGATTCCCGAAAGCTTCTTTCGAAACGCTCAAACTCCTCGGGCACACAAAATCTGTTTCCGTGAAAAAACTCGCCCCTCGCGCAGAATTAAAGATCATGGATGGAGAAAATGATAGCAACGAAACGACCATTTTGTTTGGCGAAAAGAAGACGCTGGCTGTTGTCGTCACCGCGGTGGACGGACTCGCAGACGCCATCGTAAATCTTTCCATCGACGAAAGTTTGCGAGAGATTTCCCTTGGAAGTGAAGACGACGGCGGCGAGAAGAAAGGCGAAGTCATCGCGAGCTTTGAAAACCCACGAATAGTTGTCGGCTCGCTCTCCAAAGGCGAATCAAAACGCGTGAACTTGACCGCGACGTTCTTCTCGAATCGCACGAACACCGCTAACGACAAGAAACAGAACAGGAAGAAATCTCGAGCGACAGTTTCAGCACACTTAACCTGTAACTTTGGTTCCCCGGGAGACGGAGAGGTAGAAGTATCTCCATCTAGACATCGCGTCGTGGCAGCGGAAACTTCAAAAACATTCGCGTTCACAGATGCGCTCGAAGTTTTAGATTCTGCAATCTATGCGCCGTGTGGCACGTCGCCGGTTTCCATACTCATCGCAAAAGACGATGTAGAAGACGACTTCGCTACGAAGAAGATTGACTTGAAAGCACAAAATAGAGCACTCCTGGACGAAGGTGACGTGCGCTTGACGAACATTCGCGCCAAGACGACAGGTTTGGTCGTCGTGGACGATGCAATCACCACGCGATTAAAGCCAGGAGACGTGTATACGCACGTCGCGACGAAAGAATACGTAACGAGCGTTTCGTGGTATCGCAAGGAGGGCACGCAAACAACGACACAAAAGACACAGTCGTCTTTGTCTATCGATGATGACGAGCTCATCGACGGTCGTCGAATAGAAATCATGAATATTTCTGCTCGAGTGCCTGAATACATCCAAGTCGGCGTCGCGTTCGAGTTCGTCGTCGAGATGAAAAATCTCGACCTCGACGTACCTCGCGATTTCGTCGTTTCGGTCAAAGACGCGCCTGGTTTTGTCATGGCTGGTGAATCAAAAACTACGAAAACGGCAAACCCGGGCGAGAGTTGTTTCTTGCGTTTGAAAATAGTCGCTGTCGCGAGCGGGGAGAGATTCTTACCTTCAGTGTCAGTCGCGTGTCCAAAATTAGCCGCGACTTGGACGAACACTCAACAACAAAGCGTGCTTGTTTTACCAGTAGCGCTGTAATACACAGAACACACGCGAGACGTACTGGATACACGACGCGTGTGTGCGCGTGGGTATAGTTTTTTTAGGGAATTAGTTTTAGAAGTTTGTAATATAATATAGTATATAAATAAACAACAGTTTCCTCATTACATCATGTCGACGACGTCCTCGCCGTCGTCAAAAACGTCTATCCACGCAGAAATACCTTCCATCGTCGGCTCTACAATTAACGCTTGACCTTCCACTCCAAACTCTTTGGCGGCATCGCTCATTGCCTCCGCCACTCTCTCCGCCGTAATCGCCGCTATCGTGCTATCGCCAATCTTCCCGTTCTCGTCCCCGCCAGTCATCGCCAACACCGTCGGTCCGGCGCCGCTCAAGAAGCAACAATGCGCACCGGCCCCAATCGCGGCCGCGATAATCTTGTCTAACCCAAACTGCTTATCCCCTCTTTGATGTTGGTGCATGATATCTTGCGTGCCAATTTTCATCAACCGAAAATCGCTTTGATTAAACGCGTTGATCAACGTCGCCGTTCTCCCGATGTTGAACACCGCCTCCGCTTGCGTCAACTTATCGCTCAGCGCCGCTCTCGTTTCGCTCGTTAAACTGTGAAAATCCGGAATAAAAAGAGAGCACAACATCCCCTCCGGAATGTTCACCGAGCTCGTGATCCATTCGTTCTCGTCGCTCAGCGCGATTTGAAACCCGCCAAAAATCGCCGGAGCGACGTTATCCGGATGCCCTTCCACCTCGCACGCTAAATTCAACAAATCCCTTCTCGCTCGCGCCGTGCTCACGTCTGACCCGGCCAACGTCATCCCCGCGGCCAATCCGCACACCAACGCCGCGCTGGACGACCCCAACCCTCTCGCCGGAGGAATTCTATTCGTGCTCGTAAACTTCAACGCGCTCACGTCCAACTCTCTCTCATCGTTCGATTGAAACCGGTACCCTTTCTTCACCGCTTCAATCACCGCGTTCGTCTCATCCCGAGGTAGAAAATCGCACCCTTCGCCTTTCAGTTCTAAAATAAACGTTCCCGTTGGAGAAAACTCCACGGTTACATCGTTCCTCAAATCCACGGCGAACCCGAGCGAATCGAACCCGGGCCCGATGTTCGCCGTCGTCGCGGGCACGGACACGGTCAAACATTCGTTCCTGTTTAACGCGATGCAATCGCTCGATTGGGATGTAAAATCTGGTTTTTCCCACTGGTCGACGTCGGAGGACCATCGAAGTTTCCTGTCTTTCGCGGGCATCCCTCCAGAACCCATCGCGGTCACGGCAACCCCCCTTCTATGGAATGCATTTTTACTTTTAACAACGGTGCTTTTCTGCTTTTTGTGAGGACGAGGACGAGGAGGATGCGCTCTCGCGCAGTGGTGAGAATAACTTGACGACGACAGCATCTCTCTCTCTCTGTCTCTCTCTCTCTCTCTTTTCAGACGTGTGTGTGCGCGTGTTCTCCCCTCTGTTTGCTTTGAGGAATTTCTCCATTTTATCCACTTTTCAACGTTGGAAAAAAACGAACAGAAAGCGTGGTCTTCGTCTTCCCGGGGCGATGTTCTGAACTCAACACCGCATTTCTTTACCTTTGCGAGACCAGAAAGAGAGAGAGAGGGACGGAGGATATGAGTAAATTTCTGGCCTCGCTGGTGAAACCTCTCGTCGATGCGCTTTTGCAACCGAACGTTTCTCAATTGCATTCCATCAACGAGATACAAAAAGCAGCTTCTGTCCGGTGTCACAAATACGTGTACGATTACATCGCCGGAGGCAGCGACGACGAATCGGCGCTGAGGAACAACGCCGAGAGTTTTAGAAATAAGTTTGACGCGTATCCGTTCGTATTGAACGGCGTCGGGCCGGAGAACGTGTGCACGAAAACTCGGATTTTAGGGACGGTTGCTGTGGACGTGCCGTTCATACCGGCGCCCATCGCCGGAAACGCGATGTTTCACACGGACGGAGAACGAGCCGTCGCGAGAGTTGCGAAGAGATTTGGAACGACGTACGCGTTGAGTACGCTCGCAACGACGAGTTGCGAAGAGATTAAGGCCTGTCTGGATGAAAATGACGGTGATGGTGATAAGACGCATAAAATGTTCCAGATGTACGTCTGGAACGAAGGCGAGTTAGTGGACGAAGCGTTAAGAAAAGCAAAAGAGAGCGGGTTTGAAACGCTCGTGTTGACCGTAGATTTGACGTGGTTCGGGAACAGAGAACGGGATAAACGCAACGGGTTTTCGATTCCACCGAAATTGAGCGACCCAAAATTTATCTACGAGTGCTTGAAGAAACCGTGTTGGACGGTGGACGCGGTGAGAGGATGGAAGAGCAGAACGTTCGAATACGCGGCTTTGAGGGACGACACGAAATTGATGGAGAAACAAAGAGACGATATGGCCGGTTTTGTCAGAGATGTGTTCAACCCGACTTTCGATTGGGAAGACGCGAAGGCGTTGCGAGAGAAGTGGGGGAAGAAATTCATTTTGAAAGGCGTGCACAGAGCCGACGACGCGGTGAAAGCGTTTGAGTATTTGAAGGCAGATGCGGTGTGGATTTCAAATCATGGGGGGAGGCAATTAGATGGTGCCGTGGCGCCTTTCGATGCGTTACCGGGTATTAGGAAAGCAGTTGGCGAGGATAAAGAACTAATCATAGACGGCGGTATTCGACGAGGCTCGGATATCGCGTTAGCTTTAGCGCTCGGCGCGAACGCAGTCGCGATTGGGAAACCAGTCGCGTTTGGCTTAGCGGCAGGTGGTGAGAAAGGCGTGGAAAGAACGTTCACGATTTTGAAAGAAGAATTGGAACGGACGATGGGTTTAGTCGGCGCGAGAACGATTGCGGAGTTGAGAAGCAAAGGCAACGAAATCTTCGTAAAAAGAGAACGGTTACGGAATTCATCATGATGAGTACAATAAAATGTATTTTAACGCGCGCTATCAAAAACTACCTGTACTCCTGTGTACTGCTTTAAAAAACATACACCGTTTGTGCGAGCTAATAAATCTATACTACGTAGCACCATGGTACTGGTACCTACTACATCTATTCACTGCTATTTGCTTCTTCCATTTTGACCATCACCTCCAATCGCCGGCGCAAATCTGGATCGTTTTTGTAATTCAAATCGTACCACTCTCGACTCATCCCGGCTTTTTCTCTCTCTTCGTGCGCGAACGGTCCTTTCAAAACGTCCGGCGCGCATCTCTCCACGGCCGATAAAAACCGCTTCCCTAATTCCTCCTCGTTTCCTCTCTCGATGTTCTCCTCTCTCGCGCAAATCTCTCGAAACCAATGCACGCCGACTGCGACGTGGTTCAACTCCTCCTTCGTAATTCTCTCCACAATCGCCGCCGATCGGTTATCGCCTCTCCCGACTAACTTCTCTCTCAACCTTGGCCCTGCGTCTAAACCTCTCGCCTCTTGCGCCATCGGCACCACGGCCATCCTGTCCAACGTATCCTCGCGACTTTCGAAGCATCCCAGCCACAGCATGTCGTGCGCGTCCATCTCTCCGTACTCGTGCCCTAACTCTTCCAACCTTTGCAAACACCAACTCAAATGCCTCGACTCGTCGTCCGCGACGCGCGCGAAATCCAAGTAAAACTCTCTCGGTAACCCTCGAAATCGAGCCACGGTATCCCACGCTAAATCGATCGCGTTCAACTCGATGTGCGCGACGGTGTGCAACACGTGCGCGGAAAACGAAGACAAAGGCGTATTCTTCGGCGACGGCACGGAAAACGGCATCACTAACGTCGGTTTCGCAGGTCTCGCCGGTCTCGACGGGAAAAGAACCTCGAGATCTTTCTCTTTCTCGGCGACGATAACTTCAATCTCGCCTCGTAAAAATCGACCGAACGCTCGGTGCGTCAGCGCTATTTTGCTCTCTATGCACTCCGTGTCGTACACGATCGTTTTCGCGTACTCTTGCAAACATCGACACGTGTTCTCGCTCTCTAGGAGCGCGTTTTGGACGTTTCGTTTCGCTTTTGAGGACACGTATTGGCCTTCCGTCGGTTCGTGTATCAGTAAAGACGCGGACTTCTTCTTCGTCGTCGTCTTCGCGTTCGTTCCCCAGAGGCGGACGTTATCCAGCGGCAACGCTCGGTATTTCTCGATGATGTTCTCGTCGAAAAAAGAAGAAGAAGAAGCAAAAAATGTGCGTCGTCTCTTTCGCCCTCCTCTTCTCGCGGACGGTTGAGTAAAAGAGGAGGATCTGAAGGCGCAGCAGCGGTACCATCGAAGGGAACCCCTGCTGCTCCGCAGAAGCGTCATGTTCCCCCAAAAGTGTGAAGTCAATTCGCGTCACTTTGAAAGAAGCTTTGAAAGAAAAGAAAATGTCCTCGTTAAGAAGAGAGAAAAGAGAGGAGGAAGACGCGTTGCTCCGTCGAGCGGCAAACGCAGCGACAGATGCGACGAATCTTGCGACGAATACGAACCGGTTTAAGAGTGGGAACGACTACTTCGAAGAGGAAGAGGAAGAGATGGATGTGGCGGCGATGATGGGATTTAGCGGAGGTTTCGGGAGCAAAAAGAAGAAGCACAATCGAGAACAACAACAAGAAGAACAACGAGGTAAAGGAGGAGAAGGACGACGGGAAGAAGAGATGGAGAGAAAGCAACAGAACGACGACGAGGATGATGCGAGTGTTATTGGAAGAAGAATGCAAAATTCGAAGAAAGAAGACAAAGAAGGAGCTTTGAATACGAACGAAGCGGATGAAGACGACGACTTGGAAGAAGACCAAGAGTACGAAAAACTTCCCATCTCCGACGAAATTGAACTCGGATCTGCGCACAAGAAAACCGTGACGACGATTGCGGTCGAACGGACCGGGTCTCGGTTCGTCACCGGCGCGCGAGACGGGTTCGTGAAACTGTACGATTTTAACGGCATGAGGAAAGATTTGCACCCGTTTCGAGAGATTGAACCGAACGAAGGGTACCCCGTGCACTCGTTGGACTGGTCGCCGAGTGGGGACGCGTTTGTCGTCGCGACTGGGTCGAATAAAGCGAAAGTGTTCGATCGAGATGGACGAGAGCTCGGGGAATTCGAGAGCGGCGACATGTACATTTTAGATAGCAAAAACACGAGAGGACACACGCATAACGTGACCAAAGCGTGTTGGAATCCAATCGAGAAGAATTTAGTAATCACGAGCGCGGATGATGGAACCGTGAGGATTTGGAACGTGGATTATCTGGGCGATCCGAGAGGCTCGCAACGGTCCGTCGTGAAGCCGCAATCGGTCAAACCCGGGAGATTTCGGGCGACGACGTGCGCGTTTAACATGGACGGGAGCTTGATTGCGATGGCGTTGACCGATGGAAGCATACAGTTATTCCCGGCAAATTCAAAGAGAGGAAATATTATGAACAGTAATGGTAGCAGCGCGAATAGAAATGGAGGAGGAGGCGGCTCGAACGCGTACAAATCCACCTCGGTAGGTTTAGTCTTACCGCCGAGTCAGCAAAGTCACTTGGATAACAACTGGACGTCGATAAACAGACCGAAACAGTTGTTCAAAAAATGTCACCAACCGGACGAAGAAATATCCAGCTTATGTTTCAACGAGGAAGATGGACGACACCAAATGCTCTCGAGAGCGACCGATGGGACGTTAAAAGTCTGGGATTTACGCAACGCGCAAAAACCGGTGAAAGTGTTTGACGATTTGCCGGCGTCGTACGGAGAAACGACGGTCGCGTATTCACCGAACGGGTCCAAGTTTTTCACCGGTTGCGATGGCGAGGACGTTGGTAAAATCTCTTCCTCGACTGGGAGTTTACACGTGTTTGACTCGCAAACGTTAGAGCGCGTGGCTAAAATCTCCTCCTCGGAACAAAACGTCGTCTGCGCCACTTGGCACCAACGGTTGAACCAACTCTTCGTCGGGAGTGGAACGAACGACCGAAAGCTCGGATCTCGCGGGAAAGTGTCGCTCTTATACGACACTAATCTCTCCGCGGTCGACCGAGGCGCCATGTTAGCGATTGGCAAGAACCCTCGCTCGAAAAACGCGGACGATTTCTACCGCCGCGTGGACGTGCAAAACATTTTACACGTTCCAAACGCGTTGCCGTTATTCCAAGAACCCGTCGACAAATCCGGTCGTAAACGCCGGTTAAACAAAATCGAACGGAACGATCCAAACATCTCGAAAAAGCCACAGACCGACGGCTCCGGCGCCGGCGACCGCCCGGCGCAAAGAGGTTCGACGTTGCTCACGCAACACTTGTTACGAAACGACGGCATGCTCAGCGACCAAGACTGGAGATTGGGCGACGCGAGAGAGTCCATCTTGCGCCACGCGAAAGACGCGGCAGAGCACAACGTCCACACCAACGCGGAACCGAACGAAATTTGGTACGACTCGGACCAGGATAAAGACGATTCCGAGGACGAAGAAAAAGACGACGACGGAGACGAGGAAGCGGACGAATAGAATAGAGTAACGATTTTAAAATAGTAGTATAATAAAGTAGGCCACACAGAGGCATCGTAATAATAACAACGCACGAAGTATCCCGCAATCGCGAGTGTTTGTTTTCACATGTATTTCTCGTCGACGCGTTCACGTTTCGTCCGCTTATTATCATCCCTCTCCTTAACAGACAGACACATTCTTCATCCAGTTACAAAGCTTTCCTCACCAAAGCGGCGACGTCGCTCATATTTTTCGCTTTCAGTTTCGGGAACGGTCGTTTCTCCGTGATTGTCCACACGATTTTCTCGTTCACGAGGACCTCAAACGTCCCCGCGGAGGCATCTCGCGTGATCTCTAACTCGCCGTTGAGCTCCGCTTTCAACTGATTCGCGATGCGGACGAACGCTTGTCACATTTTGGAGACGGACGCTCGCGCGACAGTTTTTGAGGAGGAAGGAGTGATGCTCCGTTTAGAGACTTTCTTGACTGTCCCTTTGCTTTTCGACGCGGACGTCTTTGTCGTTTTCTTCTTCTTTGCCGTTGCGCTGGCCATGTTTTCCTCGCGGTTGATGAATGGAAAAATCTGAAGAATTTGAGGTTTACAGTTGAGTCAAAAAATGGTATATTCTCGCTACGTCATACGCGCTCTAATGATCTCTCTTTCTCTCTATCGAAAACTACTTCTTGAACCACTTAGGGACGAAGGATTTCTTAGCCTGGTCGCTCATCATCGGTTCGGCTTTTGCTTCTCGATCTTTGTCTTCTTCTTTCGAAGGAGGCTTAGGAGGAGGAGGAGGACGTATCGGCGCCGAAGCGGAAGACTTTTGGTCGTGCAATCGAAGCATTTCCAAACACTTGGTGCTGAGCAGCGCGGATTCCTCTACTTCTTCGAAGGAGGAAGTGGTAGTGGTGGTGGTTTTTAAGGAGAAGAAGATTTTCGCGGCGGGGGCTAAGCCGGCGTCGTATAAGGATTGGTTCGCGTCTCGGCCGTTTCGTTTCAAGACGCGTTTCGGAGGCGCGACGAAGAGTTCAAAGCTCGGCGCGTTTTGAGTACTTTTATCATCCTTGGATAAAATCTCCTCAACGAACGCGTACACGTCCTCGACGGTTTCTTTGTGCGCGTCGAACACCGCTTCCACGCACACGTCCGAAATTGGTTTCTGTTGAAACATAATCCGTATCGTCGCGTGTCGCACTTTCTCTCTTCGCCGTTGCGCTTCTCGCTCTCGATGCTTCTTCGTCAACAAGGCATTCCCGTTCTCTAATTTACGTCTGTTTGACGCCACAATCTGCGCCGCTTCCGCACTGGACAGCTCAAAAAACGCCTCCGGTAATTCCTCATTCGCGGAGACTAAACCGGTGGTTGGATCCATTTTGCGTTCCTCCGCTTCGGCGTCTAAAGTTTTCTGTCGAACCACCCGAGCCGCGCGTTTGCCGAGAACAGAAGAAGAAGAAGAAGACGTCGCTTTTGCGTCGTCGTCACTCAGAATTGCAGATCGTTCCATCGTTTCGTCTTCTTTTTTGTCTTTCTTCTCCGCCGCGTCGTTCGCCGCGCTCGCCGACGAGGCACCTTTAACGTGTAACGGTGGTGCTTCTCCTCCTCCTCTTCTCAAACTGCTCTCCTCATTCGCGACGACATCTGAACCAACCGTTAAAGTTCGTTTTTTAATAAACACTACTTTCAACTTCGCGTTCGTCGGTAAGTTCAAGTGCCGCAAAGGGCAGTCCATGTCGACTTTCACACCTCCCGAGGAGGAAGAGGAGCCTTTTCCCCGCGATTGGTCTTCTGAACGGAATTCCAACGCATCAACGTTTATGCTACTCTCTGATATCATCCCGAGCTTACTCGCGCACTCGAGCAAACAGTCCCTCAACGGTTTCATCGGCGGTAAAGATTTGAGGGTTATTTTCGATTTGCCGTCCTCGGAGAGGACGGTGATGGTGGTGGCCATGACGTGATGAATGTGTGGGTATTAATTGTGTGGTAAAATGAAACTTTTGAACTACGTGTCTACAACATTCGGCTACTATCTTTAATGACTAAATTAACGGCACTCTGGCGACGTAAATACCTTGCCTGGCTAAACTCTCTTCGACGTCTGCGCTTCCTTGTGGGGGTTCAATCTTGTAAAATTTACTGTACGCGACCAACACCTCGCACCCGCGCTGGAGCAGCGTCGGGTAGTGACTGCGTAAGGAACCGTCGACGTCCATTTCGAGTTCACGAATTCGAGTCCAGGTTTTACCGTCGTTTGAGGATACGGCGACTTTAAGAAAGGTGCGGCATCGGGAACACCCTTTGGCGGGATGTTTTGCGTGGTCGTTGAACGCGAGCGCGAGTAAACCGCTCGGTTGGAGACGAATCATGTCGATTTTCGAGTTTGGATTCGGGACGTCTTTCATCGCCGACGCGTCCGTCCACGTTTGACCGCCGTCGAGAGATTCCGAGCGGAACACGTACCCAGCTTTGGTTCGAAAGACCATCAGTAAGTGGTCGTCCGTTTCCAATTCGACGACGGCGTTTTCAATCAACCACGTATTTCGACCTCGAATGGTTTCGGAGGGATACCAAGATTCGCCGTGGTCGTCGGAAAGTAAAACGCCCGCGCCTTCTTTTCCGTTCAGTTTTGAACATTTCTCTGGATTGACCGATGGCGATTCTAACATCGCGCGTTCGTTCCAATACGGCAGAACCCATCTACCGGACCGTCTTAACACGATCGGTTTATTCGCGGTGACTTTCGGTATCCCGTCGTCAAAATCCTGACTCAACACGATCTTCTCCGTGTGCGTCCACGCGCCGCTAACTACGTTAAACTTCTTCGCCAAAATATCCCCTCCCGGCGCGTAATCCATCCCCGGCACTCGAGACCCGCACCCATTCGTTCTCGATTGCGAATAAAACAACCAAATCTCGTGGTTTTTCTTCGGATTGGCGAACAAAACCGGACCCCACACCGCGCCGTTTTCACCCGCGTCCGTCGGCACGCTATAACTCCCCACGTCCGCGAAAATCTTCCTCTGCTCGTTCGCCGTCAGCGCTTTAAACCGCAAATGCTCCCCCTTTCCGTCCGCTTCCGCCATCACTATCCTTTGTTTCGTCCCTTCAATCTTCTCGCTCGTTTGCCACGCGAGCAACACGTTCCCTCGCGCCGGTCCTTTCCACGGCAAAGTTTCCACCATCGCCATGTGCTTATAGTTCCCTTTCAAAACATTGTCCACGTCGTACAAAGACACCGGTTCGCCTGGGCACCATCGATCCTCCTCTTCCTCGTTCGTGTTGAAAATGTTCGCCGCGCTCGCGGTGCGCTCGGTCACCTCCAAAGGGCAAAAGGCTGCACTTTCACCAAAATCATTCAACAAGAGGTTAAAACTGTTATTATTCACTCGTTCTAAGCACCTCGTTTTCCTCGATTCTTGTTTCCTTTGCGCGATCGTGTCTTCCACGGAGTGGATTTCTCCGTGCCATCCTGGTAATCGATCGTGGTCGTGTGCTTTACTACTCTTCGCGAACACCGAAGATGCTTCGAACGACGAAAGAATCACCACAGAAAGAAGAGAGAGTTTGAAGACGATAGTAAAACGCATTATAGTAGTATTACTCGTCAAAGTCTCGCTCTTGTTCTTGTCTCTCTCTCTGGCTTAAAAGAGCGCCGGAACCGGCAAAGAAAGGCTCCTCCTTCTTCCTCTTTCGTGTGTTTTGTGTCTAAACTTTTGGGGAAAAGGTCGTCATTTCCCAAGCTCTGAAGTGCAATTTGTACACTTAAAGCGCTCTTTCTCTCTCTCTGAAGGACCTTTCAAATCGAAAGCGTCGTTTGTTTCCGGCGTAACGAGAAGTACCGCGTTCGTTTGTGTCGCTTCATCGTTCAACCATGGGCAAGAAAGTGAGCAAGCGCACGAAAAACTTCCAGAAGAATCATCTCCAATCGACGGTCGCGAACCGGCGGCGGCACCAGAAGATTTCGAGGACGGACGAGAAGAAGAAAAGAAACGAGGAAAGCCGCCTGAGACGAGAAATCGAAGAAGAAAACCCCGAAGAGGACGGTGACAACGACGAAGATGCACATAAAGAGGAGGAAGGAGGGTTCGCGGACGCCAAGAGCGCGAAGAAGACGAGGAAGAAAGAATTGGAAGAGATGGACATCGACGAGTTCTTAGACGCGAGCGATGACGAGGACGAGGACGAGGACGAAGACGATTCAGACGACGAGGACGAGGAGAACAGCGAAAACGAAAAGGACGATTCAGACGAGGAAGAAGACGAGAACGAAGACGCAAAAACGAGAGAGGAAATGAAACGACACAGGGAACATTTAGAGTCTCTGAAAGAGACGGATCCTGAATTTTACGAGTACTTGCAACAGGAGGATAAAGAGTTGTTGGAATTCGACGACGACGACGACGAAGAGGACGATTCAGAGGAGAAACAAAAGAAGGACGAGAGTGATAAAAGCGATTCCGACGAGGAAGGAGGAACAAACGACGAAGCCTCGAAGCGCGCGAAAACGAAGCGAAAGAAATCGGAGAACAGACAATCCGGGAAGACGTTGACGTCGGCGCTCGTGAAAAAATTGTGCGAAAACGCCAAAGGCGGGAAGGCGTTGGGCGCCGCGAAGCATTTGTTCACCGCGTATAGAGCGGCGTGTCACTACGGCGACGAGGAGAATGAGAACGATCAGACGATGTTGAAGTTGGCGAGCTCGAGCGCGTTTAACGATTTGGTGCAGTTTGTGTTGGCGGAGGCGGATGATATTTTTAGAGGCGTGTTGGGAGATAAGCCGGCGAAATCGACGCAAGAGCAATACGATTACGAGCCGATGAAATCAAACAGATGGAAGAAAGTTGAGCCGGTCGTGAAATCTTACATCGGGAACACGTTGCATTTACTCGGACAGTTGACGGATGCGTCGATGACGTCTTTGGTTTTGAGACGGCTGGCTGCGTCCGTGGCGTTTTTGAAACCGTTCGAGCGGTTGACAAAACGCGTGACGAGAACGACGTTGATGTGTTTTTCGAGCGGAGAGCCAAGATTGAGGGTAAGTGCTATAGTTTTACTGAGAGCGATTGCGGCGACGTGTCCAGGACCGGCTTTAGAGAGAGCGGTGAAAGGGGTGTACCGAGCGTACGCGAGCAACGCAAAGTTTATGAATGCGAATTCGGCGGAGAATATCGCGTTTATGAGCGCGTGCGTGGTGGAGATGTTTGGCATCGATCAAAATCAATCCTACGGGTTAGCGTTTGCGTACATTAGACAACTCGCGACGTTGTTGAGAAATGCTTTGGCTCAAAAAACAAAAGATGCGTTCAAATCGGTGTATTGTTGGCAATACATAAACTGTTTGGAATGTTTTGAGCGGATATTAACCGCGCACGCTTCGAATAGAGAGTATAGCAGCAAAGGTTCCGGCGAGCAAACAACAAAAGACGGATCTACTTCGGTTTTACGACCGTTGGCGTATCCGGTGCAACAAATTGCGCTCGGTGCGGCGAGAGTATTGCCTTCGGCGCGATACGCACCGCTTCGCATTCGTCTTTTGAAAATTCTCAATAGGCTTTCGAGGTCGATGGAGACGTTTGCACCAGTTGCACCACTCGCCCTGGAACTTTTGAACTTTTCCGAGTTGTACAAAGCGCCAATGTCAACGAAAGCGCCCAGTCCAGATTTTACGCTCGCTTTGAGAGTTTCTAAAACCGAGTTGCGCTCTCCGGCTGTTCAAGACGTCGTCGTCGAATCCGCGTTTGAGGAGCTCGGCGAACACCTCGAGCAACATGCGTATTCAGTCGCGTTTCCAGAGATTTCTCACGCAGTGACGAGAGAGTTGAAACGATTCAATAAGAAAACAACCGTTGGTAGATTTAAAAAACAGGCGAAGCAAATGTTGGATGCGATTGAACGCAACGCGGATTACATCGAGAGGAAAAGAGATGACGAGGCGGATTTTGCGCCGAAAGACATCGAGAAAGCGAAGAGTTTCTTACACGGAGAGAAAATGGAAGGAAAAGCACCGTTGACGAGGTACGTGAAACAGTTGAGAGATAGGGGGAAGGAAAGGCGCGCGGCAATGCAAGCCATGGATGTGTCTATTCGCTCGAACAAGTCTCACGGCGATGAGTCATCCTCTTCTGATGATGACGACGACGACGGGGATGACGAGGATGATGATCACAGAAGAGGTGACGACGAGGAGGACGAAGATGATGACTTCTTGAACGGAGATAACGACGGTGGCGACGACGACGACGACGACGAGATCATAGACGGAGACGAAGCGTTTGAAGAAATGAAGAAACGCAAGCGTAAGTCAGGTGTCGACGAAGAAGACTTGTACCTCGGTAAGGAAGATTTAGTCAAGGAATTGGAGCTCTCGTCAGACGAAGAGAACGACGACGAAGACGTCAAACCAGTGCCGACGAAAAAAGCGCGGAAGAAGGGCGGTAAGAAGTAATTAGTACTGGTTGAAAGTGTTTGTTTTTTATGAATACATTATTACAAAATGGTTCTCTAAAGTTATCAAAATAAATGTTCCTCAGTACTACGGGAAAAGTTATATAAATAGCTAGTTGTACAAAGAAGTATGTTCTCCTTCACAAACACGCAGTAAAATGGTAAATGTTATGCGCAAGATTAACTGCTGTTGTTTGTGCTTTTCTTGACTTCGTTCGTTTTCCTTTTCGGCGTCGCTTTCGCGTCCACCGCCTCTCCTCCGGTCAAATTCATCAAAAGGCTCGCGTACTGCGCAGCTTGGGCCGACTTACCGCCTTGTTGTTGTTGTTGTTGTTGAAGTAGTAACAATTGTTGTTGTTGCTGCTGCTGCTGTTGAAGTTGTTGAAGTTGTTGCTGTTGTTGCTGCATGAAAGGCGCTCCGCCCAAGTCATTCATCCATCGCGCAACCGCCGCTTGCTGTGCTTGCTGCATGGCAAGAATAGTAGCTTCGGGCGCAGATGTAGCTTGCGCGTTGACGTTGTTTCCCATGGAATCAACACCGGTTCCCCCCGAACCGCCTGAATTTCCACTTCCGGTGGCTTTCTTCCCGCCGCTGATGTTATCGTTGTTCTCGGTCTCGCTCTGCGGTTTCTCACTCGTTGTCGAGGAAGACATGGTTTGCAATATCGCGTTCGCTTCCATGGTAGCCTGAGATGTTACAATAGGCAGTTGCGCTTGCACGAGCGTATTGACGTCCGCTTGCACCATACCATGCTCAACTGACGACATTGCAATAGTTGAAATTGCCGTACCAATTCTCCATCCGGTGATTTTGGCCAACGTGACGACGCGTTCGGAAATATCCGCACCCGGGGAATCGCCGTGAATCATCTTTGCATTTCTCGCGATTTCTTCGCCAACTCTGGCAGCAGCGAATCCAACAAGAGATGCGGCCAAATTGACGTCGTATCCAGCGACGGAAGATAGCAACTGCGCAACCTGGGCGTCTGCGTTGGAAGCGCTGTGCATACCCGCGAGTACCGCGGCGTCCGCGTTGGCTCCCGGCTGACTCCCCACCGAGCCAAATCCACCACCTGCGGCGTTTCGAGCAGCGGTGGCGATTTGCGCGGCCGAAACGCCCGGAAAGTTGAAAGGAAGCTGATTGCTGCCGTTACTCGCCGTCGACGGAACACCAACCATCGAGTTGGGAAGCAAAACTTGCTGTCGAGCGACTGCAGCTGCCGCTGCAATATTCGGCGGTTGTCGCAGGAATGCTGGTCCAGCGCCTCCAAGCGCGTTGCCTGGTGCGCTCGCAAGTCCGGCTAAACCAGCGGCAGCATTCATGGCGGGTGTCTCGGTGTTGTTTCTGCCATCCGCTCCATCCCCATCACCACCGCCATAACCACTCGCATGGTGTACATTCGGAGCACCACGATCTTTGCGTCGACCAGAGCCCTTTGGAAGGTTGCGTTGCGTGCCGCCTTCTGTCCAATATCTCTGACACGCGCGACAATAATGTCGAGGTTGTGATAACAGACCGTTGTTGTAGTAGCAGAAACGAGTTTCGTTTGAGTTACATCTCGCGCAGGGGCGATGGTTGTTCACATCTTCGCGACCAGCAATGTTCTGCTCTCTTTCGAGCTCTTTTTGCGTCTTTTGTGGTTGCATTTGTTGCTGTTGCTGTTGCGCGTCTCGCTGCTCAATGATATCCGTCGCCGGCGTCATCGGCATGTCCCCGTTTTCATCCGGCGAGTTGCGATCTGCCTCGTCCTCGACATCTTCATCCTTCGTAATTTCTACCTTGACTTGCCCACCGCGATCTTTGTCACCTTCTTTCGGCATTTGAATGTTCAAAGTCGTCTCGGCCCCAGATCCGCCGCTACCATCGTTTCCAGACCCTCCGGAACCTTCACGACTACCCCCAGAATTTGCTTGCGGCGACATCCCTCTAGGGTTCGGTTCTTCCGAATTCTTCCCAGAACCACCGGCAGAACCTTGATGCTCGCCAGAATCTGTGTCTTTCTCGTTGCCAGTGTCGTTTCCTTCGTCATCGTCATCCGTGTTGTTCATATCTCTCGCTCCGCGACGCGACGGCGAGTGCCTCGTTTGGCTTTGGTTCCTCTTTGAGCGCTCAGATCTTCGTTCGGATCGATTCTTATCGTAAACATTCTCCAGCACGGTCGTTTCTTTCTTATTCGTCGCGTCTTCATTCGATATGCCGTCGGTATTTTCGTTGCCGGCGGCGGCGTTATCGCCTTCGTTGAAGTGTGCCCTTTTCGACTGATTGCCTCCTCCCACGTTGCGTTCGTTACTGCCGTACTTTTCCAAATCGTGTTCAGGCGCCGCCGACGTGGTTTCTCCCGAATGCGTCGGTCGAACTTTGTTACCGCCCAAACCTGGACTCGCTGCGCGTTTGTGCTTGTTGTTCTCGTCGTCGTTCTCTTCTTCCTCTTTCTTCAACTTGTCGATTTGATCCTGTTTCTTTTCTTTTCCAGCCTTCGCGGACATCTTGCCGCCCAATCCTTTCGATTGCGTCTGTCCTTTCTCATCGCTCGACGTTCCGTTATCAACTTCGTTGCTCCCTTTATTTCGAGTGTCGGTACCTTCGTTTGAACCACCTCGGCCTCCGCTACCTCCACCATCTGTGATTGGATCCGATCCTCCGGAACCTCCGTCGCTATTCCCTCTCTGTACCTTCGCCGGTGCCGCCAGCGTTGCTAAATTCTTCGTGCTATTATTATTATTATTATTATTATTATTATTATTATTGTTATTATTATTGATCTTTCTCGTTTTTTGGTCCAATCCTGAAGGCAAACTTGAGGCAAACATAATCGCAGCCGTCTCCATCGCGTCTCGAATCTTTGTCAAAGTCGCCGGTTTCTCGATGTACCCGTCAAACATGACCGAGTGCCCGGCTTCGCCGGTCGACTCGCACAAACTCAAAAGCTCCCCATGTTTCAACGCCGTCACCGCAATAACTTTAATCGGCTCTTCCTCCTCGTGCCCAGGCTCTAAGTGTTCTCTTCGGAACTTCTCGTGCTTTCGGATCTCGGCTAACGTTTCGACCCCGTTTTCTTGCGGCATCATGATGTCCAACAAAATGCACTGCACCTCGCCTTGTTTCTCGTCAATGTATTGAATCGCTTCTTTCCCGCTCGTCGCCACCGGCGAGTCTTTAAACCCGAGCTGCTCTAACTGGTTCGTCGTTATCTGTGTTTTACAAAAGAAATCGAGGAGAAAAATGTCAGAAAAAATTTCGTTTGTTATCCCCTATCCTCGAGCGCGCGAGCAAAGAGAGAGAAAAGTACACGTGGCAGGGAAAGGCACTTTTATCCAAAACAAAAGTTTCCGCGCGCGTTCACACGGGCGAAACGAAAACGTACCCTTCTGCACAAACCAATATCGTCCACCACTAAGATCTTCTTCGACGCGTTGTTCATTTGGTTTTGATTCATCTGTTCCTCGTCGTTTAATCGTTTTTGTTGCTGCTTGTTTTTCGCCACCGTGGAGGCTCTCTTCCCTGACGCGGAGCGTCCGGAAAGCTCGTCCAAGGAGGGGAAACGGCCTTGCTCTCGAAGTTTTTGTAACGCCGCGGTGACCTGATTTTGTGAGAGGAAAGAAGAATAAAGTCAGTTTCGCATAATACTATAAACACATAACACGATTTCGTCGAGTGCGTGCACATGCGTGGTTCGCATCGTCGCTCTGATGCGCGCGCGCGTTAAGAAAAACTGAATTCCAAACGAACGATTTTCGACCACGAAAGAGCTTTTAGACGCACTTTTTCTCGGGTAAAGAATCCGCTGTGATTTATGTCCACGATGCTTTCGAGCGGTTTCATTTCCGCGATTTCCCCGGCACCAATCGCTAACAACAGTTTTCCTAAATCCGAAGTTCTCACTTTACTCGGCGACCCTTCCACGGAGAGCAAGCTGAACGCGCCGGACAACTCGGATTCAAATTCTTGCTCCGTCGAATTTTCCTCCCGTTGTTGTCCTTTTTCCGCCTGTTCGCCTCTTTTCGAAGGCATCGTCGTCGTTTTTTTCTGAGCCGTCGTGCTCCGTCGTCGACTCGGCGCCATGTCTTCCGAACGAGAAAAAAGTCGTTTAGCGCTATCTAAACGTTCGTTGTGTGTTTCCTCGCGTGTTTCTGTGAGTGTTTTATTTCTTTACGCGTGCGCGAGTGGTGGTTTGTAGTGCGCGCGCGCCGTTCTTCTTATCTCAAATTCTGACGAGTATAGAGACGCTTTTTGCCTTTTTCTGCGCTCTGCGCTTTTTTAACCTATCGATCTCTTGTGTTTTTGACCTACCCCTCTGTTTTGCGGTGGAAAACGAGAGCGTCCTGCGGTCGAAAAGCGCTCAAAAAACTCGAAGCTCTCGAAAACGCTCGAAAAGGAGTTCCTTTTTTTTCTTTTTTTGTCCCTCGATTGTTCGCTTCGTGATGTGACGGCGGCTGTGTTTGTCGTCCTCGCGTTTTCCTTTCTCCGAAAGCGCTCTCTCTCGGCTCTCGTTAAATTTTTCCTCTCTCTCGAAGGAGTCGAGGAGGACTTGCCCCACACAGAACCACCGCCATTACAGAAGAGGTGTTTGTTCTCTCTGTGACAACAACACGACACATTTATTACACGCATCGCGCAAAAAGAGAGAGAGAGAGAAAGAAGGAAAAAAAGAAGGTTTTGTCATGGGAGCAGCTTCAAACGCAGGGGCGGAGACGCCTTCAAACAACCCTTCGTTGCGAGCGAACGAAGACGCGATGCGACAGATCATGCATCTCGTGTTCTCTGAAATCAAACCGTTCGTAACGCAGCACGAACCGGACGTCCCGGAGGATGATTTACCGGAACTCTCCAGAACGAGAGATTTATCGAAAGCTGATTTTACCGTGCAGTGGAGTCGATTTTGCGCGAAGAGGAAGTTGAATCCCGCGGAGTACGTGAAGAATCTCTCGGAAACTATTCAAAAACAAATCGAAGACGGCGCGCACCAGGACGGGTTCATCAAGTCCGTCCAAGGCGTCGGGCCGTACATGAACATTTTCGTGAAGAGGCAAAAAGTTTTTAAACTGGCGATTAACGCCATCATCGAGCAAGGCACGAAGTACGGGTGCACGAACGCCGGGCAAGGGAAGAAAGTTATCATCGAACACACGTCGAGCAACCCGAACGCGCCGTTGCACATCGGGAACTTGAGAAACGTGATGATAGGCGCGCACTTGGCGAGAGTGATGCAAGCGTGCGGGTGTGAAGTCACGCAAGCGTTTTACGTGAACGATTTAGGAGCGCAGATTGGGTTAACGGCGTTGGCGTATTCGAGAATTTATACCAAGATAAAGCCGACGATGAAAATCGACCAGTGGATTGGCGCCATGTACGCGGTGATGAACACGTGCCAAGAGTTGCAACAGGTTGGCGTGCAACCGGGAGATTTAGAGGTACGCTTATTATTTTCTCTCCTCGTTTCTTTCGTTTCTTTCTCGTCGGTTTTACCGTCCCGTGACCAATCAAACAAAGAATAAAGCAGATGATTATTGATTAAAAATTACTTTTTAACTCTCTTTCTGATTACGATGAGGAAACAATCAAAATCACCTCTGACAATATGATGCTTTGTTCTTGCGTTGGACGTGTCAACGAACTCTTTATTCTCTCTCTCTCTCTCTTTGGGCTCTCGCCAACAATATTTCGCGCGTGCGTTGTGCATTCATCACAATCGAGACTGACACATATCCTCTTCCCTCTCTCCTCTTTCCGAAATCCATCGTAAAGGACGCGTGCAAAGCCGGCGAAGACGCCGTGAAAGCGTTGTTAGAGAAAGCCCTAGCCGAAGCCGGAAACGACGAAAAGAAAATAAAAAGTATCAACGAATACTTCGACATCTACCAAGATTTGCGAGGAAGATTTCAAGACATGATGGATATCATGATTCAAGACGTTCGCGAAATTTCAGATATTAAAACCGAAGCTGGTAAACTCAACTTGGCGTACGAACGCCAAGAACCGTGGGCGATCAAAATCTTTCGCAAGATGGTCATCGATTGCTTAACCGGCGTTCAAGAAACTTTGTCCAACTACGGCGTGAAGCACGACCGTTTCGATTTCGAATCCGAGCTCGGATGGGAAGGCTCGAACGATAAAGTTTTGGAGATTATGAAAAACTCTGATTACTTTGTCCCGCAAACGGAGTGCAACGACAAAGGCGTCCCGCAGGGCGCGTATTTAGATATGGACGCGTTTATTCGCGACCAAAAGTTCAAAATCGGCAAAGGCGGCTATCAAAAAGACTACCCGCCGTTATACGTCTTGCGCCCGGATGGTTCTACTTTATACACCTACCGCGACATCGTCTACTCGTTCAAGAAAGCCTCCATGTCGGATTTAATCTTGAACATCATCTGCTCCGAGCAAGATTTGGCGCAACAAAAAGTAGCGCTCGGGATGTGCATGATGAATCCAGCCATGAAAGGCCGGCAGTACCACCTCTCTTACGATTTGGTCAAACTCACCACCGGCAAAATGTCCGGTCGTCGCGGTCGATACTTGTTAGCCGACGACCTCTACCAAGACTTGAAAGACATCATCAAAGAGAAAATGGCCAAGAAATCCGAAGATAAGGGCGAAAAAGTCGACGAAAAAGCGTTCGAGAGCGTCACTCACGAAGTCTCCGCCGCGGCTATGAAATACGCACTCCTTTCGTGCGCCTGTCAAACGCAAATCAACTTTGACATTGCGAAAATCACCGATTTCGAGGATGCCTCGGCGCCGTTCATCCTCTACAACTCCACTCGTTTACGATCAGTCATAGCCAAATACGAATCGAGAGTCGCCACTGGCGAGCTTCCGCCACTCGTGGATATCAAAGAAATGGAATTTGACGAGTTAGTCGACGATAAAGAGTGGGCCTTGCTCATGGAATACGTCTTACCGTTCTCCCAAATGCTGTGCGACGCCGCGTTGCCGAAACTCCCGGAACCTCCCGCTTTACCTTCCTACGGTACCCACAAAGTCTGCGAATTCCTCAACGCCATGGTCCGTGCGGTGTCTGGATATTACGGCCCAGCCGGCGTTCGCATCCTCCCGATGACGAACCACGTCAAAGAAGGCGAACACATGTGGAACAAAAACGCCATGTGGCAACGCGTCCACTATTTGACGGCGTTGCGACAAGTCCTCGACAACGGTTTGCGTTTGTTAATGATCGAGCCGTTGGAGAAGATGTAATAACGATTACTTTATGAAGGACGACGAGGGAGAGAGCGAAAGAGAGAGAGAGAGCGCGTTGATAAAGTATTGACTCTCTGATTTAAGTATATAAAAGTAAACCTTCTTAAAATCCTATCGCGAGACTATTGAAGAGCTCTTCCTTTCTTTCGAGATCCAACACTATAACACTCGTAACAAAACCACGACACACTTCATAATAATCTTCCGACACCGCAGATTGCACTGTCGTCTAAATTATTTACTCGCGCGCAGTTACTCCTTTACAACGACGAACGAATAAATCATCCACATCATGCCTCCCGTTGTTTCCCCGCGATTAAAATCCTCCCTCGTTCCCGTGCCGACGTCCACGGAGACGAACTTTGAGCCGAACGATTACAAGAAAGGATCGATCGACTACGACGACCTCGCGAATGACCCGAAGCGTAAAGTCGCGTTCATCACCGGCGTGACCGGCCAAGACGGATCGTACCTGGTCGAGTTGTTGTTGGAGAAAGGGTACATCGTCCACGGCATTAAGAGACGATCGAGCGCGTACAATCATCCGCGTTTAGAACACATCTTACAACCCGATTATCCGAACGGAGACAAATTTTTCCTGCACTACGGGGACATGTCGGATTTACACGCGTTGGTCGGGATCGTGAGAGATATTAAACCGACGGAGGTGTATAACTTGGCCGCGCAATCGCACGTGCAAGTTTCGTTTCAAATGCCGATGTTCACTGCGGAGGTTGATGGGGTTGGTGTGTTGAACGTCATGGAGGCTATTCGATTGACCGGGCAAACGACGACGTGCAAGTTTTACCAAGCGTCGACGTCCGAGTTGTACGGTAAAGTGCAAGAGATTCCGCAGTCCGAAACGACGCCGTTTTACCCGCGATCGCCGTACGCGGTCGCGAAATTGATGGGGTATTGGGCCGTTGTGAACTACAGAGAGTCGTACGATATGTTCGCGTGCAACGGGATTTTGTTCAACCACGAATCGCCGAGAAGAGGGGAAACTTTCGTCACCAGAAAAATTACTTTGGCCGTGGCGAACATCAAGGCGGGAAACCAAAAATGCTTGTATTTGGGTAACTTGGACGCGCAAAGAGATTGGGGACACGCGAGAGATTACGTCGAGTGCATGTGGAAAATATTACAACAAGACGTACCGGAAGATTACGTGGTCGCGACTGGCGAGATGACCACCGTTCGCGAGTTTGCCTCCAGAGCGTTCAAGCACGCCGGCATGGAGCTCGAATTCAAAGGCGAAGGCGTGGAAGAACACGGCGTGGAAAAGGCGACCGGTAAAACGTTATTGAGAGTGCACCCGAGATATTTCCGTCCCGCGGAAGTCGAGCAACTTTTGGGCAACCCGGCGAAGGCGTTGGAACAGTTAAAGTGGAACCCGAGGCAGACGAGTTTACAAATGTTGGTCGAGGAGATGGTGGACGCCGATATCGCCAGAGTCGAAAACCCGAACATTCATTACTAATGATACGTTTATTATTGCTATTACTAGCACGAGTACTTTAAGAGAGAGAGAGAGAGATTAAGAGATGTTGTTACTATTACTATTTTTTACTGATAAACATACAAAGAGCTATTCAACTAGAGACACCGAAAAGCGCTCTCGTTTCTTCCTTCTCACACAAATTGCATCTCAAATCAGAAATGAGAATTCACTTCGTCATCTCCCCACAAATAAATTCGCTTTACAACCAAACATGCAAATCTTTGTCAAAACGGTAAGTATTACGTGTCGTCCTTATAGCCGATGTTGTATCGTGTTTTCGCATCGTTTGATACCGTCTGCGTGCGTGTATGCGCTCCGATCGCGTCTTCAACGGTCGCGACGACGCGCGGGGGTTTTTGAGTGCGCGAAAAATCGCTCCGTGTCGTTCGCTTAATTTCTTGCCGAAGGGGCGCAAACCCTCCGGGGGTGCAAATCTCTTCGAAAAAGACGATCCAGGAGATTGATGCGAGCGTGCGAGGGTGGATAAAGCGCGTTTCTTTTTTGATGCGCGCGTGGATGAGACGGATGGAACGGTCGTTCGGCGCGTTTACGTCGTTTTGGTCTCGCCACATCGGCGCGCGCGCATTCCTCGATTTCGGCCGTTTTTCCTCCTCTCCCTTATATTTTGGACCTTTTACTCACCCCACGCGTTCCTTTTCTCCTTTTATGTATAACAGCTCACGGGCAAGACGATCACCCTCGAAGTCGAGTCTTCGGACACCATCGACAACGTCAAGGCGAAAATCCAAGACAAAGAGGGCATCCCGCCGGATCAGCAGCGATTGATCTTCGCCGGAAAACAATTAGAAGATGGCCGAACTTTAGCCGACTATAACATTCAAAAAGAATCCACCTTGCACTTGGTCTTGCGTTTGCGCGGCGGCATCATCGAGCCGTCCTTGATCGTCTTGGCGAGAAAATCCAACCAAGACAAGAAAATTTGCCGCAAATGTTACGCTCGATTACACCCGAGAGCGGTCAACTGCAGAAAGAAAAAGTGCGGGCACACGAACCAGTTGCGCATCAAGAAGAAGTTGAAGTAAACTCTCTCGAGAGAGAAAAAACGCGCTTTTTGTATTAGATTATGGAGAGGGGAGAGTTTGTGTAATTAGTTTTTAAACCTTAATAGCAAAGTTAAACGGAGAGAGAGAGAGAGAGATGAGCGTGTGGTCAGAGTCAGAGGAATGAGAGAGTGAAAAGAGAGCGAATAGAGTATTCCACGCATTTTAATGTCCAATAAGGCACTTTCCCTTCATATTCAAAATCAACAGTTTTTTCCCGCACACAACACACAAAAGAAGAAGTCGAAGGAAAAGAACTTCCATCGCGGCTTTTGCGCGCACAAAAAGAGAGAGAAAGGGCCTCGAGGGAGCTTAGGGAGCGTCGTCTCTCTCTCGTTGTTTTTTGCGTCGTCCTTTCGCGCGAGAACAAACACCAAATCATCACCAGAGAGAAACGAGAAGATCATGGTTGAGGTGATCGAAATTCTCGATTCGGACGAGGAAGGCGACGAACGCGTTCGAATCGTGCAGCAAAATTTTGAACCGCGTTTACGGCCGATACGAGAGGAGGAAGGGAACGACAACACTAACAGTAACAACAACAACAGAGACGAGGACGTGATGATCACGGGTGCGCGAAGATTCCTCTCGGTTTTTCCTCCTCTTCTTCCGTTTTTTGGGGTGAACTGTCCGAGTCTCGTCAAAAAGGGTGCCTATATTTGAACGCAAAAAAGACGCGTCGAAAGATGTAGAGTATTCCTTCGTCGTCAGACTCTTTCTTTCACGTTGTCGTCGTTTTTGTCTTTGAATAATGATAACGCTCGCAATACTCATCGAGACTAGTGCGCGCGCTGACCGAGAATGTTTCTTTCTCTCTCTCTCTTTTCCTCCTGCGCTGCGCGCGGAAAATAAAAACAGGCGTCGGCGGTCAAGAAATACTCCGAGATATCGCACACCCGCGCCACGAGTGCGCGACGCACAAGTTCGATAAAAATGCGGTGCATTTGCAGGTGAAGCACTGCGCGAACTGTTGGTGTTACGTGTGCGATTTGAAAGCGCCGTGTGCGCATTGGGCGCAGCATTGCGGCGCTTATCCGTGCTATAAATGGGACGAAGCGAGACGAAGAAAGTTGGCCGGATTGCCGCAGGCACCTGGGAATGTCCCGCCGCCGGAGCCGCGGGGGTTTGGTTTTGGGGGGGCAGGCTTTGATGATGGCGCGAGGAGGTTAGTAGTCCATGGGGTTCATGTGAATCATCTTGCTCAGATCAACGCGTTTGCGTCAAATAGAGATATGGACGAACTGAGAGTTTTGTGCATCGAGGGACATCACGACATGTATAGAATCAGGAATAAATGCGAGCAACTGTTCCTTCTACTCCAATTCGATGGACTCGGGAAGAATCGATATGCTGTCATTACTCGGAAATCGTATGAATTATCGCACGATGGACGTTTTCTCAGTGGATCACAAAATGGACAAACTCGTAACGCAACATCGGAACAAGTTCTGCGGAGACTGAAGGAGAAGGACAATGGCAATTGGGTTTACTTCCCGACGAGTCCGCAATTCCAAGCGGCGTGGAAAGGCGCCTTGGGAGGGGGGAATCTCGGCGTCAGTTGGTGGGGAATTGGATATTACAAGCTGAACGCACCGGAGCAGATTTACAGTGGACACTTTCAAAAGTACGACGATATCCCGGAAGATCGCTTCCCGAGAAGCGCAGACGACTTCGATCTCTACCAAAAAGTCTTTGCACAAGTTCAGGCTTTGGTGGGAGGTGCGCCGCAGCAAGTTGCGAATAGGGACAAACCTACGACGTTAATTCAGCACATCGCGCGAGTAAAAATCACTGAAGCATCTGATTACAACGACAAGACCAAAGTATACGAAGTACTCGCCGCCCGCGCGTGTATGCGACTTGTTCACAAAAACGAATCTGCGTACAAGAATCGCATCGGCGAAGAGCCAGACGGCTTAATATCGTACGTGTATCCTCCGGTGAAAGTACAATTACCTGATCCAGCCGGAATCGCAGAAGCCTTTAAAATTGGCACCGTCTCGATCCCAGTTCGCGCATCCAAAGCGCGCGGAGAGGAGTTTACGGAGGAACGCATCGCGGAGGAATTGGCTAAAGCACCGCACGGTCATCGATTCATTGATAAAGAACGGTGTGAAAATCACCAAAGGTACGGAACAGATGTAGACTTGACCAATTTGTTTAATTACAAACCAGACGCCGTCTATTTGACATCGCGAAGCGCTAGTGCGAACAGGCATCCCTTCAAGCCGTTTTTGGAGGCGATGCCTATTTTCTTGGAGGGAGACCCAAAGCCGCGATCGAAAGTTCCTCTGCGCATCTTATTCGTCGATGTCAGAAACGCGAAGGCGGAGTGGACGATATATGACGTGAAAAATAGCGATAAAGTGACGAACGTTATCGAGGATTTAGAAGAACGATACGAGCTGAACGAGAACGAACAGATCGTTTTAGCAACCGTGAAGTATAGGCCGGAGATTGTCACCCAAGTGCCGTTCGATAGATATTATATGAATAACCCTCACCATCACGCCGGAGCCATTTCGGATGTTACGGGAATTCACAACACGGAGGCAGAAAGAGAAAGACGCGCGTCTACGCTGCCAAACTATTATCGTCCATTTTCGAGAACAAGAAACGATCGCAAGGACAATGTGGAAAAAATTCTGGTGGCTTACAAGACGAAGAAGGCTGAAAGTTTCTGCATCGTGCACCCGATGTTGAAGAAAACGTTCAAGCAGCGAATATTGCCGTGGCAGGAACACATGAACAGTAAAAGCGAAATCATCGACGAGGACGATTTGAAGAAGGTTAAAGAATTGGAAAATGGCGATTATTTACAACCGTGTTCGATTCCGATCATCATCGACGCGGAAGGCGCTGCGACGCAAAACAACAACGAAAAACAGTTTTTACGAAAAGTTCGCGCGGGCGAAAAGTATGGTGACCCGAAAAATATAAACGAATACATTCGCACTTGTGCCAGGCACATAAATGATTGGGACGAAATTGAGTTTCCATCGAGTTTTACGAGTGAACAACGAAAAAACGTCCACGTGAGCGTTCAGCGTCTGAGCGTTCAGCGCAATTCAGTTCTCATCTCCACGATGTCGCGCACGATTGGGAACGAAAGAATGGTTTACTTAGTGAAAGGAAAGGACGTGAATGTGTCCAAATTCGGCGGTATTGACGTAAGTACTTTGCTCAGACAAAACACGGAACCTTTGTTGAAAGCTTGCGTGAAGAAATACGTTTCGGAAGAATCATCGCGCAAACGGGACAGAGATGGCGTCAAAGTAAAGAAAGAAGAAGTCGTTACGATTTCTCACTTTTTGCACGATAAAGTTCCTCACCTCGGCGGCAAGAACAATTATAAATCGTTGAAAGATGGTTTAGATAAAGCGCTAACAAATAAAAAGCAACCTCTTCATCCCTTAAGCACGCCACGACATGCTCAACGGAGAGTGGAATTTCCAGAAATTTTCGTCACGAACGTCACGGCGATTATCGAGATCGATGACGAAAGTGTTGGAATATTAGCTGGCGTGAAGCGTGGTTTGCTCCCGGGCTGTGCGGATTCAACCGCAGAGGCTATCGAGGATTTGAAGCATACGGAAGATATCATTGACATGCAAATTTGCGAGTGTCAAGCTGTTGAGCGCTCTCAGCGAATGTGCGCTGAGATCTTCACCGCCTCGACGACATATTTTGGCAGAAAGGGTGGATACAATGCAGTCGGAGTAGAAAAGAGATTGGAAGGTTTCCGAACGTGTAAAAAGGAACCGGTTTTTTGCAACCAACCGGAAATCCGAGTCGCGGCGAAAATGCGAAAGCAAATGCACAACAAGGGGCGCGAAATTTGGTATCTCGACGTCGATATCTACGCACGAAGGCCTGGAACTCTTGCTGACCCCAAACCGTACGCACACAATTTTTCCCAAGATTTAGCGTACACTCCACCCCCGGGATGGAGAATGCGCCTCAATGTTCCAGTTCAAGCGTTAGGTTTGGTTGCGAAAGTGAACGAAGTGCGAGACATGCTTGCGCCGCCTTCACTTTACAACAATTTCAGAAAATCGGGTGACCACGAAAGTTATGTCGTGCGTAGATTGAGAGTTACACTACCGCAATTATCGAAAAACGCTTCGTTAAAAAGAGAAGCGAGCGAAGCAGAAAATTGCTTCAAAGTCGGACACGGCGCAGCAGGAGCGGTTGGGCTAATGAAAGCGTTGGAGATGCAAGAATATCCATCGGTCGAACAACCTACGGGGTTGACGGTGACGATGCACGACTACCAGAGGCAAACGTTAAATCGAATGCTTGAGTTAGAGAGAATACCCGGTGGATTTCGCGATTTGGTGTGGTACGACGTGAGTGATGTGATGAAAAATGCGTCGTTGGACGCTACGGAGGAGAGATGGATGTATTCTCCCGGTTTTGATCAAATCGCGAAGATTGGGTGTATTCCCAAGACACCGAGAGGTGGCTTTCTTTGCGAAGAGATGGGATTAGGAAAAACTATCGAAGTTCTCGCGTTGATTTTAGCACAAAAACCTCCGCAAGGGTGGATTGAACACGGTGAAACGCTCGGTAAAGCTGGCGCGGTTGCAGACTGCTCGAACATGGCGAATGGAACGAACGTGAAGAAGCCTTATCGTTCGGGCGCGACGCTCGTTATTTGCGCCGTTTCGCTCGTCGGTCAATGGATCGACGAGGCAAAATCAAAGCTCGACGAAGATTCAGGTTTGCGTATTCTCATGTATCATGGACAACAACGCACGAAGGACCCGAAAAAAATAGCGGAAGATTACGACTTGGTTGTTACGACGTACCAAACGCTCGCAGCCGACCGCTCCAGAACGAATCCTCTCGGTCAGATTGAGTTTTATCGCTTGGTCTGCGACGAGTCGCACATGACGAAATCTTACAACACCGGGCAGTCCAAAGCGGCTTCGGAAATATGCGCAGTTAGACGTTGGGCGTGTACTGGTACCCCAATAGCTACGAATAGCGTGGATCTTTTTGGGCAATTGGCGATGCTTGGCGTTTCGCCATGGGGAACCGATCTCAAACGATTTCGGGACGACTTTAACAACATCATCTGTACGAACGCGGGTCCGCGTCGCTATGGGCGCAATGACATGACAGAGAAGTCTTCAAGAGAAATCAAGAACGTGTTGACGGTGATGAAACCAATGACGATTCGTCACACGAAGACGCAAAAACTCGGAAGAAACGCGACCAAGGACTTGCTCTCGTTGCCGCCAAAGACGGTTATCCACGTGCCCGTAACTCTTTTACCAGAGGAGCAGCGTCTGTACGACGAATTGCACGCGGACACGAAAGCAACGTGGGAGACGAAGTACAAGGCGAAAGGACACGCTCACGTTGCAAAGCGTACGTTTGGTATCATGTCCTTGTTGCTTCCCACGAGAAGATTGTGCTCCGGCGGCCGCTTGACAACGGCGGATTTGACCATCAAAGAAGACGAAGGCGCTGCCGCTGCTGAAGCGAACGGCGACGCCGAAGGCGAAGGCGATAACTTCGAGCAGCGAGGAGTTAAACGCGTCAAGAAAGAAGAAGAAGAAGAAGAAGCGGCTCCGATGGTCCCTAATAACGGTAACGAGGTGGAATCCATCGAAGCAGAATCGAAACTTCGCGTGCTCGTCGCCGAGCTCAAAAAAATGCGCAAAGACGACCCGACGAACAAAGCTTTGATCTTCACGCAATTCGCGCAAACCATCGAATGGTTACAAAAGCGATTACCGGATGAAGGATTTGGTTTCCGAACCATCAGTGGTTCGATGTCCGCGAAGAATCGCGATAAATCCATCCAGGCGTTTCAAAAAGACCCGCCGACGACTGTCTTCATTTTGTCCGTTCGTTCCGGAGCCGTTGGGATCAACTTGACGGCCGCTTCGCACGTGTTTATGATCGAACCGTGCATGAACCCGGCGCTTGAAAATCAAGCGATTGGCCGAGCGTGGAGAATGGGTCAAACGAGACCGGTGACGGTAAAGATATTAACTGTCCAAGATTCCATCGAGACAAACATCGTCAAGTTGGTCCAACAACGCACGACTGGTACAGTTGCCGAGAAAAACGACGGCGAGAACGATGGACGACCGGAGATAATCGATATAGAGGAAGAAGAGGAGAACATGCGTCGCGCGCAAATGAACAAAGGTGAACTCGCCGGCGCGATTCGCGCGGATAAGCAAAAGTTGAAGTTGGAGGAATTTGATCTTCTCTTTTCGCGAGGCAATTTGCTTCCAGAGCTTCCACCTGAGGATGAAGTTCCACACGCGAAACCCGCTCCAGCGGTGGTGGTTAAAGATGAACCGATGGAAGACGCGGGGCCTCGAATTGTTGGAGGAATGGGGTTCACGCGCAACGATGGTAATAATAACGACAACGACGACAACAATCTCGAAAACATCGGGAAAGATTCTCAAGAGAATAAGGACATCGGGTCGGAGGAGAATAGGCAACCTCTGGCGAAAGTGCAAAAGAGAGCGTCGCTTTCCGAAACCGTGCAAAACGCGGTGGGAAGCATGTTGGAGAAGTTTATGTAAAAAGATAAAGAGAACAAAGAGGAGGAAGAAGACGTAGAAACAAGGGGAGTCCGAGTGAGTGGATGAGGCGTTGAGAAACGCACATTTCTCACCATGAGTTTTGGACTTGGAACTAGTACACGCATACATCGATCGAGAAATTCACATACACATACACAAAAGAAATACGGAAAGAGCCGAGAGATGGTAACAGGAGCAGAAAATTCGAGCACATAGGCGACGATATACATTTGTAATAATAATTCATTCGAAAGTACTAACAGCTTGGCGCGGCGGAAAATAAACACAACCATTTGCGAAAACAAAACACGCGACGACTAAAAATAAAATTGTCTTCTCTCGCTATTTAATTAAAACACCGTGACGTCCGCCGCCAACAACACGTGATCGCTCGGTTCATTCTCGCTCGGGTACGGCCCGTCCGTCACCTCGTCTCTATGTTTCAGTGGCGCCACCGCGTCCACGCGAATGTTTTCCGTCACGAAAATATAATCTAAAGTATCGATGAACGGCTCGTCGTCTTTAATCTTGGCGTAGTTTGTGAAATCCGGCTCTTCGCCGTTGACTTCTTTGTAACAACTCACCATTCTCGCCGGTGGCTCCACGATGTACTCCGTTCCTTCGTACGGTATCGGGTAAAACACGTCGTTTTCATCCAAGTTATTCGTGGTTAACAACTCGTACGACCCGTCGATTGGTTTGACGTTAAAATCGCCCATCAAAATTGAATTTTTCGTTCCGTCTTTCTCGCTCTCTCGCATCGTATACGTCGCCGCCAACGCGCTGTGTAAAGTCATAACTTTCGGGTTCCTAAACATGCACGGCATGTGATACGTGGACACGCCCAACGATACCCCGGTCTGCTTGTGCGTCACGTTCGCATACACGATAGAATTAAACCTCCCTTTCGCCAACTCCCAATCGTCTTGCGGAGGATACTGCGGCCTCGCGTTCCTCGCCGCCCTCCACATCCTAACAATCGGATCCACCACGTACCTCTTCACCACGCCTTTCTCCTCCAAATCCTTCGGTTTCCTCGGCCACTTCGCGCAATCCGACAACCTCTGCACATCCACTCTCGATAACTCGTACGTATCCAAAGGTATCGCCAACAAAACTCCCATGTAATTATTAAACGGCTTCCCGTACAAGTGCGAGACGACGTGGTACCCCCTATTGGCGAAAAACGCGTGCAACGGTCCCGACCACGTCATGCTCACCTCTTGCAACCCAATGATAGATCTCTTCTCCATCTCAACAGATAACTTCTTTTGCACTCGCTCTAACCGAACGAGCGCGTCTAAGTTTTTCGGATCGCACGACGTGAAATACGTCGGTTCCGCCAGGTGCGACGAGAGCACGTTATACGTCGTCACGCGAATATTTGCACCTTTTTTAACTCCTTCTGACATCATCATCGTCGACGCTTTTTTACTGCTCGCACCACCACTGCCGCGAGTTTGCACTGGCATCCTTTTCGCGAAGAATGCGAAAGTACTTTTCCGCTGGCACGCGATCGATGCCGCTCGCATATATATCTCAGTCGTCGTCGCACGTCACGTTTGAATGTGTTTCCAATGTAACAACACCACCCGCGTATACTTCTCGCACACTACTACGACGACGAGACGACGACTTGAATTTCGTCACTCAGTCTCTCTTCCGTTTCGTCGTAACTCTCTTACTCTCTCTCTTTCTTTCTCTCTCTCTTCGAAAACGAAGCCTTTATTCGTCTTCTGTGTCTTCGTCTGACGATGTAATCCAAAGCGTTGGATTTGTGTCGGAAAACCTCACTTTTCAGCCTCCAAATCACCGCTGCGGTACCGCTCTGAAACTGCCTTCACGCTTCTCTTTCTCGCCGAAAAGAAGAGACGCGTTTGGTGTCGTTCGAGTATACGCGTTCTCTTTGAAGTCGTCGTTTTTGTGTCCCGAGAGAGAGCGAGAGAAAGGTAATACCATCGATTACTAAGCAGCGCACTCCATTTTCATCATCATCGTCATTTGTGTTCTGGAGTATTAAACATGCAGTTGCGACGAGCGTTACGACGCGTGCCGGATAAACACTTACCACTCCTCGTGACAATTTCAGCGTTATCGTTCGTGTTTTCTTTACTGATGATATCGATCGGGTATTTGTTTTTAACGGGGAGATTGGATATGTTGGAGGCGATGGACGAGACGACGAAGAGGAAGTTCCTCGATGGGTCTTCGTCTTCTTCGTCTTTAAGTTCTTCTTCTTTCCAGAGAAGTAGCATCGGTAACGCGGAAGAGGAGGAGGATTTGGAGGAGAATCATCACGATCATCACTTAGAATTAGCGGAAAATCCGGTGCACAAAGAAGACGGGACGTACATGCGCCACGCCGTGGACGAGGACGACGACAGCCATCCGCACTTGACGATGAACACAAACGGCATGTTCTTTCATCCGATCGTCCACACGCAGTCGAGTTATTCGACCGCGTTAGAAAATAGAAACTGTAAAAAAACAACGTCGAGTAGTAGCACGAGTGGGAACGGAGCGTGGGATCACGTCCCGACGTCGTCGTTGAAACAGAAACAGAAAGAAGTGTTCGATAGGTACGCTTTGACGGGATTTCGGAACAAAGCGACGACGGACGCGAGAATTTTGATGGAGTTTCTGCTCTCGATTTCACCGAAACCGCAAAACGGGTGCTGCGCGATTTTCGACGTCGGTGCGAACGTGGGGAAGTACGTGGAAGAGTTGAAGTCGATGCCCATCGCGAAAGATTGCGAAGTGCACGCGTTTGAACCGAACCCGGAGGTGTTTAAAATTATGTCCAGAAGAGTCGCGAATTTGAAATCGGTCCATTTGCACAACGCCGGAGTCGCCGAACAACCCGGGAACTTAACCTTCTACTACCAGCCTGGGAAAGCAGACACCGGAGGTAGCTTCATGCCGGAACACTCCTACGACAAATACGCCGACCAAGCGGGTAAAATGAAAACCGAAAACGTCAACGTCATCGCTTTAGACGACATCTTCGACGCGTTCATCCCAGACTCCGTGTCCATCCCGCTCGTCAAAATCGACGTCGAAGGACTCGAACACAGAGTCAAAACCGGCATGTCTCGCGCCTTAGCTTCCGGCAGAGTCCAAGCCGTCTACTGGGAACGCAAAGGCTCGTTAGATTTAGAACCGTTTGAAACGGAAGTCAAATTTATGGCCAACCACGGCTACAACGTCTACGTCATGGGATGTTCCGGCGCGAGAAAGCACTCGTGCGCGTTAACGCTCGTCCGAGTCGACGGGTCATTCTTCGACCCAATCTTCGACCCGAAACGACACCGCGCCCCGAACCAAGGCAAATACATGACCATGAACTTGTTAGGCGTAAAGCGAGGGCACAAGTTCAACGACGTCGTCGTCAAAAAGATGTTGGCTCAATAAGAAATTAGTCATTTTACTCACTAATATACCACGCGTAAAGAATAATAACAACACGAATAACACTACTAACTATTGCAAACGCTCTTCTTCTTTATCAGTAGTGTGCATTATGACAACACGCGTAGTATGCCTCTCGCAAAAACAAGTACGCCGTTGGTAAAAAATGCTCAAATCAATTCTTTTCGTTTTCACATTTTTTCTGACCATTGTAAGCCTCAGAAAAAGAACTTATCAAGAAAAGAAGATGATTTTGATGATGATCCTCGCGCTGCTCTCGCTCTTCGCGACGCCCTTCTCGAACGAGTTTGGGGGTTTGGTCGGTGTGCACGGGTTTTACTTACCCGGCGTCGCGCCGCAAGGTGCGAACTTTTTACACGTTTGTTTGTTTTGTTTTTCGTTCTTCTTCGCGCGCTGAATGGTGTCTGAAAAGGCAACGCATATGAAGTCTCGAACGCGTTCGCTTGGATCGCGGAACGACGCTGACCTTTTCTCTCTCTTTCTCCCTTTCTCTTTTGAAACGACTGCGACCAATGAAACAATTTTACGATGCAAACTGTTATTGTAAAACAGATTACGCGCAAGACGACATCGTGTTCATGAAGGTGAACAAACTGACGTCGACGAAAACGCAACTCCCGTACGATTACTACACCATGCCGTATTGCAAACCGAATCCGATCGTGTACTCGGCGGAGAATTTGGGGGAAGTTTTACGAGGAGATCGGATCGAGAATTCCTTGTATTCGCTGGAAATGCGAAACGATATGCAGTGTTCGGTGGTGTGCAAGATAGATTCTTTATCCGAGCAACAAACGAAAGACTTTGAGACGAAAATAGAGGAGGAGTATCGCGTGAATATGATCTTGGATAATTTACCGGTGGCGATGGTGAAAATACGAGCGACGGAGGACGGGGAAGGCGAGACCGTGGAGAGGAAGACGTACGAGAGAGGGTATCCGGTTGGGTTTAAAGCGAGCGTGGAAGAGGGCGGCGAGGAGAAGAGTTTTTTGCACAACCACTTGAGGTTTACGATTTTGTATCACAAGGACCAAGAGACGGATTTGTCGAGAATCGTCGGGTTCGAGGTGGAACCGTTTTCGGTGAAACACGAATTCGAGGAGCCATGGGACGATGTTTCGCCAACGTTGACGACGTGTAATCCGGGGAGGATGCAATACGTGACGCACGGGTTGGCGCCGCAGATTGTAGAGGAAGGCTCGGAGGTTATTTTTTCGTACGACGTTTTGTATAAACAAAGCGACATTAGATGGGCCTCGCGATGGGACACGTATTTGTTGATGGTGGACGACCAAATTCACTGGTTTTCCATCATCAATTCCATGATGATTGTTTTGTTTTTGAGCGGAATGGTCGCGTTGATCATGCTCAGAACGTTACACAGAGATATCTCGAGGTACAATCAGTTGGAAACGAGCGAAGAGGCTCAAGAAGAGAGCGGGTGGAAGTTGGTGCACGGAGACGTGTTTCGAACGCCCGAGGCGAGTGGGTTGTTAGCGGTGCACGTCGGGACCGGGGTTCAAATTTTAGCCTGCACGTTTGTCACGTTGGCGTTTGCGATTCTCGGGTTTTTGTCCCCGGCGAATAGAGGCGGGTTAGGGACGGCGATGGTGTTGCTGTTCACGTTTATGGGTTTTTTGAACGGGTACGTGTCTGGGGTGTTTTATAAGATTTTTAAAGGTCCGGATTGGAAAGGAAACGCCGGATTGGCGGCGATGATGTTCCCGGGGGTGTTGTTCGGCGTCTTCACGTTTCTGAACTTTTTCATTTGGACGCAAAAGTCCAGCGGCGCCATTCCGTTTGGCACGTTTTTCATTCTCGTGTTTTTATGGTTTGGCATTTCGATTCCGTTGGTATACGCCGGGGCGTGGTTTGCGACGAAGAAAGAAATCGCGGAGGATCCAGTCCGAACGAATAAGATTCCGAGACAGATCCCCGAGCAACCGTGGTACATGAGCGGCGCGGTGAGCATTTTAACCGGCGGTATCTTGCCGTTCGGCGCGGTGTTCATCGAGCTCTTTTTCATCTTGACGTCCATTTGGTTGCAACAATTTTACTACGTCTTCGGGTTCTTGGCGTTGGTGGTGATTATTTTGTTAATAACGTGCGCTGAAATAACCATCGTGTTGACGTACTTCCAGTTGTGCAACGAAGATTACCGATGGTGGTGGCGTTCGTTTCACTCGAGCGGCTCGAGCGCGTTTTACTTGTTCGCATACGGGACGGTATATTTTTTTACAAAGTTGGAGATTACGAAAAAAGTACCGACGATGATGTACTTTGGATACATGGGAGTAGTGTCGTACGGGTTTTACATTTTGACCGGTTCGATTGGCTTTTTAGCCTCGTACGCGTTTGTGCGAACGATTTATAGCTCGGTGAAGATCGATTAAGACGAGAGAAGACCGCTCTTTTTAATAATACACATAAAGATATAAATGTTTTTATATATTTTCCTACTCGTTCTATGTAAAACGTTTCGTTCTTTTCTAAACCTACTTAAGTGTTTCGCGTGGAACATGTTATGAGCGCTCATCTCGCGTAAAACTATCGATGCACTTTATTCATCTCTCGCATGGAAAGGACGTGGATTAACGCTTCCATTTCTAACCCGCGCAAATTCGCCTCCTCGTCTATATGGCTTTCATCGTCCTCGTCCTCTATTTCGTTTATTCGGTCGTCTTCGTCTAGGACCATGGACAAGATCCTGTAGTTTTTCTCGGTGTTCGTCGAAGCGTTGCTATCGAGATGCTCTAAGGTAATACCTTCTTTCCCTGATTCCCTGCTCGAAGGGTGGTCAAAGTTGAGCCGTTGCCTCGCGCTCGCGTTTTTATCTTCCTCTTTCTCGTCTTCTCGCACCTTCATCTTTTTCATGGCCGAGGTCAATCGTTTCGGGCTCTTCATCGGCGTCAATTTCAAGTGTTGCGCGATGCCTTCCTTCGTTGAGTCGTTGGTACTTACGCTGTTGACGCTCGCGCCGTCAAATCCACCCTCCCTTCTGCTCGCTGCATACGCGCCCGATCCGATGCCAATTTTCGCCTCCAAAACGTTTCTTCTTTGCCGGGAAGGCCCTTCCACGGATGCTTTCCCCGGAGAGACCATGCCATCGTTCATCGGTATCTCCGGTAATGGCGGTAATTTCGGTCGCAACATGCTTTTCGCGCGACAGAAATAACTAAAGAAACTCACGATGTCCACGCTCTCTCTTCGGCGACCGCCCATTTCCGACGCCGTTCTCGCCATGTCCTGCTCGAAAGAGGAATGCGACGACTTATCGTTCCTCGCATTCCTTAACTCCTGTCTAAATGCGTCGTTGCGTTCGTACACGTGTAAAAAACCATCCACGATGACCAAACCGGTCCCGCTATAGTTCAAATCTTTAAACACGTCCAACAGTACGTGCGCGTTGATGTACAACTCGTCGTTCAACGCTCTGATTTCCGGCGACATTTTCTGTTTCAACAACTTCCTCATCTTTTTCTCTCGAGTCATTCCATTCTTTTCCTTTCCCGGCGCCATGCTCAGAGTCGCTTTCGAATAGCTTTTTTGATGCGGATTCGATTCGCTATCCTCGCTCTCCGAATCGCTCTCGCTCTCGCTCGCCGAGTTGTTGTTGTTGTTGTTGTTGTTGTTGTTGTTCCTATCGCTACTCGTAAAATTCTTCAAATTCTTCACGCGCGGTATGAACCTCTTGAACCCTTCCTTCCGTCTCTCCATTCGTTCTTTCTTCTTCAAATTCTTCCGGACTAAACTTTTACACGCCTCGGCGACGAGCGCGGTCATACGTTTCACTCGCTTCAGCTCCTCCACGTGCTCTCTTTTTTCGAGGATTGCCGCTCGCACCGGGTCGACTTTACTCGACGACTCCTCCCCTCCCGCCGGACTTCTCGGACTGGACGCGAAAGAGTCCTCGTCCATTTCCGATTCGCCCCCGCTATTACTCGTCGCCCCGTTGTTACGACGACGACGACGACGATATTGAGCGTCGCCAATTTCCTCCTCCTCATCATCACCATCATCATTTTCATCCTCATCCTCCTCGTTCGCGGCGACCACTCGAAACGCTTCCACGAATTCACTCAAACCAATCCCTTCTTCACCGACGCCGCTAATCTTGGCGATAATCTTCGACCCTAACTCAAACTTCCTCTCGTTCTCGTCCTCGGTCGTTCCAAACTTTGTTTTCTTCTCCTTCTTCTTTTTCCCTTCGTCTTCATCTCGTAAAGCGGAATCTAAAATCTCTGACACGCCTCCGGTGTTGTTCCTCAGCGCGGTTAAAAATTCCACGCCCGAAATCGTCTTTGAATCATCGCCGTCGATTATCGCGAAGACTTTCGCGAGCGTTTCGTGCGGGAGGAATAACGCGAAACCTTCTTTTCCTCTCTCCTCGTTCTCAAAATCGCGACGCTCCATTTCCTCCATTTTTCGTTGTTCTTCTTTAAGTTGGTTTATTTGGGGAGAGGAAACGCGCAAAGAAAGAGCAGGAGTCGTGCGTCGTAAGCTCTTTCCCGTTTAAATTCTTCGTCAATTTGAACCGTTTCGTGTGTGTGTGAAATGGTGTAAATTTGTCGACCGCGAAAGAGGCGCAAAAGTGTGTGTTTTGCTGCGCAGCAGATACTGTGCGTAGTCTTCGCTTTTTTGGCAGTTTGGTCTGTGCCCTTGGTCGAAAAAAGTAGTAAATCCAAGCGTCTTTTTGTGGCTGTGGGGGGCTTGCGTCACGTCATCATTCCAGTCATATCTACTCTTTTTCCATTACGAGACGCACACTTTCCGTGACACAGACACGTATAGTATTACTAAAAATGATGACGACGACGCAGACGACGACGCGCGCGACGACGATGATGCGGTCTTTGTGTTCGTATTCTGGAAAAAGCAGCAGAAGGAGCCTTTTGACGACGACGACCACGACGGAGAGGAACAAAGATGACTTCAGGAGGACCCGGAGGAAAAACAACATCGGTGGCGTGAGAACAGAAGCGATGGCGAGAGGGAAACGCAAAGGCATCGCGGATATAATCGGCGAAGAAATCGACGGGCAAGAGAAGAAGAAAAAAGAACCCCAACAAAAGATGAAAATACGCTCGGAAGGGAAGAAAATGGCGGACGAGTTTAACAACAAAGGGAAGATTCCAAATGGGTTTTTGAAGATATTAAACTTACAAGACTTTGACGAGAAGAAGAATATTAAAGCGGTGACGTTAGCGAATGGGAACTTTTGCGTGGTGCGAGTGGGAGAGTTGATTTATGTCTGCGATTGTAACTCAACCGCGTATAAGTATCCGCTCATCGACGGGGAGTTATTCAACGGTCCCGGAGGCGCGTCGATTCGGTCTCCGTTTGACGGGACCAGTTACGATTTGACGACTGGGAAAGTCATCGAGTGGTGTCCTCAGGACACGTTGCCGAGGAAGATGTTGGGGAAGCTGAAGGAAAACGCGACGCCGGTGGATTTAGGCGTATATCCAGTCATCGTCGACGAACAAGGCGACATTTACGCCAGTTTCGTGCAATAATATTTATGGTTTGAAGAACTTCATGAAAAACAGATATATGCAGCGTGCAGCCTAGTAGTTAATATAAATATAAAACAACATCTTTCGCCTATATACATTGTATATGGTGTATGTTTAGTTTTTAATCCTTTTTGTCCTATCGTAGTTCTTGTTCTTATTGTTGTTGTTGTTGTTGTTGTTGTTGTTGTTTGCCGACTAATCCTAACTTCATGGCGACTTCACTCGCGCCGCCGTGGAATCGAAACGATTGGTAGATGTCCTCTCTCCCGTTTTCCACGAACACTCCTCGCGAGGGTAACTCGTCCAGAGGTAACTCTAAAGACTCTATGAACGATTCGAGCTCTACGCGCACGTTTTCCAAATCTCGCCAATAGCCTCTCGGTTTTGGCATGTTTTTATCCCATCCGAACTTTTCCGAGACTATTTTGTAGCCACCGAGCTCTCGAATGCGCTTTTCCAAATCCTCTCGACCGTATTCTCGCAAGAGAAGCTTTTGCGGTATTCTTTGTTGTTGTTGTTGTTGTTGTTGTTGCGTTTTGCCGTCCTCTTTCGATTTGAGTAGTAGCGTCGCGTTGAACGCTTCGATGTCCACTCTCAGCGCTTCAAATAGTTCTCTCTCTTCGTCTTCGTCGAACGATTTCATATCGTAAGTATTCTTCTTCTTCTTTCCGTTCTTCTCGGATAAGGAAGCGGACGCATTCGTGCTTTGTTTCATCGCCGCTTCGGTTAATCCGTACAGTTTTGCCCTTTCCGCGATGGTCAACTCGTCGTCGTCTCTGGAAATGGTCGCGTCGATGGAATCTTCTTGTTCCTCGTCTAATTTTGGGTTTAAACGCATAAACTCGGCGATCGTTTGGTTCGTCTGGTCCAATTCTGGAACGATGTTAAGTTTACGCACGGAGTTATCAAAAGTAACCAACGGGATGACTTTCTCCAGCGATATCGCTTCGATGTGCGCCCGTAAAGTTGTCAAAAACTCGATCGTTTCGTCGACGACTTGTCGTTCATCTAGAGGCGGTTTGCGTGCTCTTCCGTTTTCGTAATTTGCCTTGGCGTTGATGCCTTCGATGGCAAATTTCAATATCGTCGCTTCCGCTTCTTCTGGCGCGTCGTTAAAGTCGTTAAAGTCGGCGCGGTCAAGTTTAGATACGCTGAATGTGCCATCGTACTTTTCGTCAAAGCTTCGCAGTGTTGCACTACCATCGATGTCGTCGTCGTCGTCGATTGAATCGTTGGCTGGGACGACTAAAAATTTGCCTTGCAAAACGCCATCTCTTCTTTGATTTCTCGAAACGCGAAACTGTATTTCTCCTTCTTCGTCTTTTTGCGACAGGTCCACGCCGACGGATTCGTATATCGCGTGGCACAAGCAGTGTTTGAGAAACACAAATCGAAGGCGTTTCAAATTTTTACCTGTGCCTCCCGCGACTCCTCCGCCGGGAACGGCGACGCCCAGAGTTGCGTTTGGCAAGACTTCGCAGTGTACTAAATTCGGGGCAAATTTTGCCAACGACTCGTACGCCGTGAGCACTTTCCAGACTAAACTCGGTGGTGCTTCGATTCGCACCGCACTTAATGTTCGCCGGTGATAAACCGCCGGCGTGTCGTACCTTCTGTTGTGCACCTCAATCGATCCAGGCGCCGACGTCGACAAATCCTCGGCGGCGTCAGCGTCGACAATTTCATCGAACCATCGTCCGCCTTGCGCGCCAGATGTCGTGTTACCTTGCGCGGCTTGCCAGGAGAGGTTTTCAGCCGGCGGCATGACGTTTCGTCGCACGGTGGGAGGTCGGAAACGACCAGAAATGGACATCATTTTTTTCTTGGTGGTGGAGTTGTTGGTATTATTGGTGTTGGTACCTTCTCTATCGTTTTCGTCTCCTCCTTGCTGCACCAAAGGTACGCTCACTTCGCTCAAACCTAAATAATTTTCCGGCTTCAACCCTGCGTTCGCCAATCTTCCATCTCTTCGTTTCTTTCTTCGACCGATGAAATACCCGTCGTCGTCAAACTCGTCCACATAATAAAACTCCTCGCTCGCTTCGTTCCAGTTCAAAGTTTCTAAATCTAAAAACGGCGAGTTCAATTTCGCTCTTTGAATCGAGCTCGCGCGTTGATTAATCGCCGTCGCAATCTCCTCAAACGATTGCCTCATAACCCTCTCTAACGCTCTTCTTAAAACTGGATACTTTGTCGGTCGAATTTCGCACTCGTAAGACAACTCGCACGCGAACGAGGCTGATTTTAATCTCGCGACTTTAATCTTTCCGAAACACTCAAACTCTCCGTTTCGTCTGTCCACGTCTCGACTGGAAAACGAGAGCGTTCGGGAAATTGTCGGCGCCTCCGGTTGCTTCTTTCTCCTGTTCGCAAGGGTATCTTTCGAGGAAATCAACTGAGAAGAAGAAGAAGAAGAAGAAGAAGAAGACATCGTCGCCTTCTCTGGTGGCAACAAAACAACCTCCAAGAAAATCTCGCCTCTCAACTCGTTGGCGCATAAAATCACCTCGTCTCTGCAGTCGCTCGCGAGACGATACGTGGACACGCCGCCGCTGCTCGAAAAACTCCGCAGAGACGTTCGCACGTTTGGTGCGAACGTGCTAAACAAACTCGCGTCGGAAACTGCTTCCCACGTGGCGTCCGGCGACGCGTCTATTCGCGCGCGGTATTTCGCTCTCGGCGTTATTAAAGTTTCAAAATCGTCTCCCCCCGCCCCCGCGTTAATGTCTGCTTTTGTTCTTCTTCTTCTTCTGGTTGTTCTTCCTAATGTCTCGTCCTCTTCCTCGTCGTCTTCTTCTTCTTCTTCTTCTTCCTCGGTGTTGTCTTCCATCATCAAATCTCTCAAAAGTTCCAAATCCTCGTCTTTTCTCAACTCGTCGTCGTCCTTTTCTCTCTCGTATTCGTATCGCGTCTTCCTCGCTCGAAGAGGAGGGAAAGAACGAACAACGCCATCGTCACTATCATCATCATTTCTTCTTCTTCTTCTTCTTCTTCTTCTTTTGTCTCTCCTCGTTCTCCCGGTCGTCCAAGAATTCGACGGCGACCAACGACTGCTGCTCGCGCTGCTGGTCGACGCGAGCGCGCTGCTGAATATCCTCCTCCTCCTCTGCAAAAAATGCTGCTCCCCCCCGTTACAATTCGCAGCAGCGGCCGACGACGACGACGATGCAATCATCGTCGTTTTTCTCGGTGTGAAATCTCTGCTATCGTTTCGTGTTCATCATCTTTCGCGATAAAAGGCGTGTGCATTTTCTCTCGATTTTCCTCTGAAACCGTCCAAAACTCTGCTCTTTTTTTGCCTTCAAAAATAGCACGTTTTGCCTCAAAAAGCGCATCATCGGATATACACACACGCACACGCGCGAAGAAGAAGAAGAAGAAGAAGTGTGTTCTCTCTTTCTCCGTCATCGGGTGTGGTTTAACAACGCAGATTTATCCGAGCGAGAAGGTTTTTTTACATCGAGAGAGGTACGCGGCGTGGGTTTTTTTCGTTCGCGTTGAGCGCTTTTCACTCTTCTTGTGGTCTTCTCCGCGCGTAAAAGTCGCTCTTTTTCTGGGAATGCGCATTGGTAATAACTGTGTGACTCCGCTTTATTATTCAATCAAGAATCTGTTGTCCTCGTTCGACGCGCGTTTTCGGTAGGTGTGCGCAGCGAAACGAACGAGAATTGAACGCAGTTGGACGACGAAACATCTGTCTCGCAATTTCCCGCTATTTTTGGCAGGTTTTTCAATTCGCGAGACCGTTTTCAAGACGCGTACGTTTTCCTCGCGTAGTTGCGCGATGGGACGATGGCAAAGATTCTAACAACCACTCTCAAATCTCTCTTTTTATTTCTACGACAGGTGTAAAAATGAGCGCGCATTCATCGCTCGTCCGAGCGTCGCTTGGTGGAGTTACCGGTCAAACAAAGAGGAGTTCGTGTGCGTAAAATATATTCGTCTCGTACTCTCGATTTTAAACGCGCGCGAGACGTTCGCGTGTGCGCGCAAGGCGACCGCGAAGAGAGTTTACCTCGGGAGTTGCCGATGAAAGCAAGGCTGAGTCGGTTTTATCCATTTTATCCATTTTTCTTGTGGGATATCGTTTTTCCTTCTCTCTTTCTTTCGAGCGCGCGCGCGCGAGCGACGTGTACAAATTTTTGTGCTGACTTTCCACTTTACTCATTCCTAAACAAACGAATACAGTTCTCGGCGATGGTAAAGGCTCCATGAGCGCGAGAGCGGCGGTGCGAAGACCGTCGACGGTGCAGAGCGCGTTTCCGGTGGTCGTCCCGTCGCCGAGAGATTCGGCGTTGGCGGCGAGAAGAAAGGGTACGACTCCGAAAGCGGTGAGAGAGCCGGAGCAATCGTCCATGGCGTCTGCGTCGGATAAGTTGGCGGAGTACGTCGCGAACAAAGGCGGTAAGAGAGTGATTCGAAAAGTGCTCGTGGCGAACAACGGGATGGCGGCGACCAAGGCTATTTTGTCCATGCGAAGATGGGCGTACAACGAGTTGGGCGATGAGAATGCGATTAAGTTTGTCGTCATGGCCACGCCGGAAGATATCGGGGCGAACGCTGAGTTTATTCGTTACGCGGATGACTTTATTGAAGTTCCGGGCGGCAAGAACGTGAACAACTACGCGAATGTGGATTTGATCACGGAGATTGCCGTGAGAGAAGGCGTGGACGGCGTCTGGCCCGGTTGGGGTCACGCCTCCGAGAACCCGAAGTTGCCGACAGCTTTGAAGAAGAACGGCATCCAGTTCATCGGTCCGACTGCACCGGTCATGTCCGTGCTTGGCGATAAGATTGCGGCGAATATTCTCGCGCAAACAGCGAAAGTTCCGTCGATCCCGTGGTCCGGCGACGGCTTGGTCGCAAACTTGACGCCGGAAGGTACAATTCCACAAGAAACGTTCGATAAAGCCATGGTAACGACAGTCGAAGAGTGCGTCGCCGCGGCGGACAGGATTGGTTTTCCGGTTATGTTGAAAGCTTCTGAAGGTGGCGGTGGTAAAGGTATCCGCATGTCCGCCAACAAGGAAGAGTTGATTGTTAACTTTGACCAAGTCAAGGCGGAAGTTCCGGGCTCACCGATGTTTATGATGCAGTTGTGCACGGAAGCGAGACACTTGGAAGTTCAAATCGTTGGCGATGAACACGGTAACGCCGTGGCCTTTAACGGTCGCGATTGCTCTACGCAAAGACGTTTCCAGAAGATTTTCGAAGAAGGTCCGCCAATCATTGCCAAGCCGCATATTTTCCGCGAGATGGAAAAAGCTGCGCAGAGATTGACGCAAAACATCGGCTACATCGGTGCCGGTACGGTTGAATACCTTTACAACGCCGCGACGGATAAATACTTCTTTTTGGAGTTGAATCCGCGTTTGCAAGTTGAACACCCGGTAACGGAAGGTATCACCGGTGTCAACATGCCGGCGACGCAGTTGCAGGTCGCCATGGGTATCCCGCTTCATAGAATGCCAGACGTGAGACGATTCTACGGAAGAGACGTGGACGGCACGGACACCATCGACTTTTTGGAAGAAGAGTACAAGCCGATTGAAAATCACGTGATCGCGGCGAGAATTACGGCTGAAAACCCGGACGAAGGCTTTAAGCCGACTTCCGGCGGCATTGAAAGAGTGCACTTCCAATCGACCCCGACGGTTTGGGGTTACTTTTCTGTCGGCGCCAACGGTGGCGTCCACGAATTCGCGGATTCTCAGTTTGGTCACATTTTTGCATCGGGTAAGACGAGAGAAGAAGCGAGAAAAGCGTTGGTTTTGGCGTTGAAAGGTATGGTCGTTCGCGGGGAGATTCGCACGGCGGTTGAATACCTCGTCAAGCTTTTAGAAACGCAAGCGTTCAAAGAGAACACCATCGATACCTCGTGGTTGGATGGCTTGATCAAAGAACGCTCGATCGCGTTGGTGAACGATCCGCACGCGATTTGTCTCGGTGCTGCACTCTTCAGAGCATTCAACCACTCGGAGCAAGAAGAGAAGACGTTTCTCTCCTCGTGGGAAAAAGGTCAAGTGTCGACGCAAGGCATCTCGAAGTTGACGTCGTTTCCGGTTGAAATCGCCTACGAAGATACCAAGTACGAGTTCACGTGCACCAGAGTCGGTGCGGACGAATACGAGATGTCCATTGGCGGTAAGAGTATTTTGGCGAAGATGTTTCGACGCAACGACGGCACGCTAGTTGCCATTTACGGCGGCGTCACGCACGAGATTGACGGTTTGGAAGAACCGTTGGGTTTGCGCATGACTTTGGACAGCCAAACGTGGTTGTTGCCGACGTTATTTGACCCGTCTGAGTTGAGAACGGATGTCACCGGTAAACTTATCCGCTTTTTGCAAGAGGACGGCGCGGAAGTCCAAGCCGGGAAGCCGTACGCCGAAGCCGAGGCGATGAAGATGGTCATGCCGCTCATCGCGCAAGAATCCGGGAAGATCTCGCACGCGAAAACCGCCGGCGCGGTGATCAGTGCGGGTGATTTACTCGCGAACCTCACTTTGAAGGATCCGTCTAAAGTTAAGAAGATTATCAACTTTAACGGTGACTTCAGAATGTCTACGGTGGAGGAACCGGCGGCCGCTGCGGATGAGAAACTCACCTCGGCGGTTGACCGCGTGAACAATCTTCTCGATGGTTTTGGCGGTAATGTTGACGAAGCTCTCACCAACTTGTACGCAGCTTTCACGGAACAAAACGAAAGTGATGGACAATCTCGATGGGAAAAAGCCACTTCGATCATGGAAGGCATCGTGCAGCGATACTTGGACGTCGAGAGCGTCTTTGAATCCAAGTCCATGGATGCCGTCATGGCGACGTTGATCAAGGGTAAAACCGGAGATGCGTTGAATCCAGTGTTGGCGCAAGTTCGCGCCCACTCCAAGTTAAAGGAACGATCGAAACTCGTTTTGAACTTGCTCTTGCAAGCGCCAACTTTGCCACAAAGAGTCATCGCGAGAGGACCGATTTCGTGGGCGGACGATCACGCTCCGATCTCGGATTCGTTCCAAGCCACCATCAAGCGATTATCGAAGCTTCGAGGCGGTGATTACGGGGAAGTTGCGCTTTCTGCGAACGCCATCTTACAAGAGCGACGATTGCCGTCACTTGATAAGAGAGTCGCCGAGCTTCGCAAGCTTCTCGCCGGAAAGAAGAAGTTGTTGCGACCGTGGGGCGAGGCGGAATCTGGCGATTTGCAAGCGCTTGCGGAGTCGCCGACTTTAGCCGTCGATTTGTTGCCGTCCTTGTTTGAAGACGACGACGATAAGGTTCGCGAGAACGCGATGAGTACTTACGCGCGCCGTGTTTATCGCGCGCACAACATTCTCGAAGTTTCCAAAGGCGAAACGGGGAACTCTATGACGTGGAAGTTCAAGTTCCGCACGTATCCGGATGATTCTCCTGTTCGAACCGGTTTGCTCGTCACCGCGAAGAATATCTCCGAAGTCGAACAAAACTTTGGCTCGTATTTGGCGCAGTTGAAGGCTGCGCACGGTGACGCCAAGGGCCCGCCGGTGTTACATATTGCGCAAACCGAGCAGCCAGACGACGGCGATTGGTCGTTGAAGATGGACCAAGTCTGCGCAAAGCACAAGGAAGAATTGAAAGCCTTGAACGTGAAATTTGTCAACTGCTTGGTGTTTGAGAAGTTTGCGTTACCGGTCTACCGCACGTGGCACGTGAACAAGGACTACGCCGAAGATCCGCTCTACAGAGGCGAGCGTCCGACGGTGTTGCACTTGCTCGAGCTCGTTCGATTGGAGAACTACAAATTGACGAGAATACCGACGGTGAACAGAGACTTGCATATTTACGTGGGTGATTTGGCCGCCGGTACGAGAGCGAAAGACATGTTGTTGAGGAGACTCGCGCACAGCAAAGACACCATGTCTGGCGGTTTGGAAAGAACTTTGAATAAGGCTTTGGACGCGATCGATATCGCGAGAATGGATTTAAAAGCGAAAGGATGCAACTCCACTAGAATTTACATCAACTATTTATCTGAGGTTGAGGGCGACTTCACGAAGCAGGCGAACTTGTTGAAGGAGAAGGTTTCCGAATACATCGCCGCCAACTCCACTAGATTGTTAAACTTGTCTGTCGATGAGATTGAACTTCGATTCCGAGTGAGCAACGAATTGACGCCGATTCGCATCATGGGCACGTCCATGTCCGGCAACTGGTTGAAGGTTGACATGTACAGAGAGTACCTCGAACCGGTTTCTGGACGTGCCGAGCAATTCTGCTTGATTGGCGCGGATGGTAACGATGACGCGTGCTTCTTTGAGCCGTACCCGTCGGCGGGTCCGTTACAAAACAAGAGAGCAATTGCGAGAGCTATCGGGACGACGTACATTTATGACTTCCTCGGCTTGATTGAAAAAGCGATGTTGTCCGCGTGGAGAAAGCAAATCGCCTCTTTCGGCGCCGGTTCTGTTCCGCAAAACTTCTTCCAAGCTGAAGAGGCGGTCTTTGACGAAAGCACGAAGGAGTTGACGTGGACGAAGGAAGGCGTCCCGGGTCAAAATAAAATCGGTATGGTTGCGTGGAGATGCACGATGAAGACGTGCGAATACCCGGAAGGAAGAGAAGTAGTGTTTGTCGGGAACGATTGCACCGTCATGTCTGGTTCGTTTGGCGTGAAGGAGGACGACTTCTACTTTGCCGTCTCTCAATACGCCAGAGAAAATAACATTCCGAGAGTCTTCTTGGCATGTAACTCTGGCGCCCGAATCGGTTTAGTCGAAGAGTTGAAGCCGTATTTCAAAGTAGCGTGGATTGACGATGCCAACCCGGGTATGGGCTTCAAGTACCTCTACCTCACCGAGGCGGACTATAAGAACTTCCCGGAAGGCACGGTCAACGCGGAGAAAGTCAACGAAGGCGGCGAAACGCGAATGAAGTTGACGGATATCATCGGTCAAATTCACGGCATCGGCGTCGAAAACTTGAGAGGTTCTGGTATGATTGCCGGCGAGCAGTCCGCGGCGTACGATCAAGCGTTTACCTTGTCATACATCTCCGGTCGATCTGTTGGTATCGGCGCTTACTTGAACAGATTAGGTCAAAGAAACATCCAAATGAAGAACGGTCCGATGATTTTAACTGGCTACTTGGCCTTGAACAAGTTGCTCGGGAAAGAAGTGTACACTTCTCAAGACCAACTTGGCGGTCCACAAGTCATGATGCCGAACGGCGTCTCGCACTTGCAAGTCGAAGACGATCAAGCCGGCGTCGACGCCATCATCCGGTGGTTGTCGTACACGCCAAAGACGACCATCGGAATGGCGCCGGCGTTGCCGACGTCCGATCCGGTGAATCGCGCGATTGAGTTTATGCCGACGAAGACGCCGTACGATCCGCGTCACATGCTCGCCGGTACGACCAACCCGGAAACTGGTGACTACGTTTCTGGCTTTTTCGATAAGGATTCGTGGACCGAAACCTTACCGGACTGGGGTAAATCCGTCGTCGTCGGCCGCGCTCGATTAGGCGGCATCCCGATGGGTGTCATCTCGGTCGAGACGCGCTTGATGGAGCAACGCATCCCGGCGGATCCGGCGAACCCGGAATCCCGTGAGGCTGTTTTAGCGCAAGCCGGTCAAGTTTGGTTTCCGGACTCTGCGCACAAAACGGCCACGGCGATTCGAGATTTCAATAAAGGGGAAAACTTGCCGTTGATCATTTTTGCCAACTGGAGAGGCTTCTCCGGCGGTACGAGAGATATGTACGGCGAGATTTTGAAATTCGGGGCTATGATTGTAGACGAGTTGAGAGAGTACAAGCAACCGGTATTCGTATACATCCCGCCGAACGGTGAATTGAGAGGTGGCGCGTGGGTCGTCGTCGATCCAACCATCAACTTGAAGAAGATGGAGATGTTTGCCGACACGGAGTCTCGAGGTGGTATCTTAGAACCGCCGGGAATCTGCGAGGTCAAGTTCCGCCAAAAAGATCAACTTCTGACCATGCATAGAATGGATTCGGAGTTGATGGAGTTAGACAAGAACCCAGAAGCGAATCACGATGCGATCAAGAAGCGAGAGAATGCGTTGTTGCCGATGTACACGCAAGTCGCGCACGAGTTTGCGGATTTACACGATCGATCGGGGAGAATGTTCGCCAAGGGCGTCATCAACGGCGTCGTCCAGTGGCCAAAAGCCAGAGAATACTTCTACAACCGATTACAGCGACGATTATCCATCGATGCGCTCATCGATTCGTGCGAGGACAAATTAGGCAGCAGCGTCAAAATGGCTCGATCGGTTTCTGAAATCGTCAAAGACGCCATCGTCGTCGCCGGCGGGTGCGCGTGGGACGACGACGTGAAAGTCAAATCTTACGTGGACTCCAACGGAGATAAAATCGTTTCTGCCGTCATGCAAGAAGCGAGAACGGCCAAGGTTGCGGCCATGTTATCTGAAATCAAAGCTTTGGACGCTGAAACCGTCGCCGCGGTAAAGAACGGTTTGTAGGAATATACTTTTTTATGATGACACATGAAACAAACACACACACACAAAAAGCAAAAAGAGAGAGAAGAAGAGAGAGAGCGTTTTAATACTAACAGAGAACAAAGAACCGAAAAACGAAAGAGATTTTAATTTCGCCCTTTCCCACAAAAAAAATTTGAAAAAAAATATTTTGAGCACCACCAAATCCTCTCTTTTCGAGGAGTAAATCAGCATAAATTATAGGCGAATTTCAACCAGAATCGTGCAATCAATTCATAATCGCTTTTTGTGGTATTCGGATCATATTGCGAGAGAAGATATTCTGGGCAACTGAATTGGCACGCGAGAGAAGAGAGTCTATCTCTCGTCCTCATAACCGCACCTCTTTACATCTACCCACTTTTATATATATACTTCATATATATACTTCATTTATTCACCGAGCACTACGACTGAGATTTTAAGAATACGAAAGATGACGACGACTCAGACTTTGACGCAATCATCATCCACGCTGATGGGATCCTCGTGGAGATCATCTTCCCTTCGTGCAAAGCACCACCAACAACGCGCCGTGATGAGAACGAAAGTCTCCGCGCAAATCGGATTCGGAACGGATAAAAAATGGTTAAAAACCACCATATACCCAGAGTGGGGGTCGTTCCCAAACAGCAAAGAAGGCGTTCCATCGGAGTGGTCGAACTTAACCCCGGAAGAGTACCGCAAAAACGCGGATATCGAAGTCATCCACGGGAGATGGGCCATGTTGGCGGTTTCGGGCGTCTGGGCGCAAGAGAACGCCGGGGCCGGTCCGTGGTGGGAAGCCGGGAAGGAATGCACGATTGACTCGTGCAAATTGACATACGCCGGGTTTGGGGATTTCAAATCCTCACCAACCGGCGCTTTGTTCGGGTTGATTTTCATCGAGACGTTGTTATTAGGCGGCGCGGAGGCGTACCGAACCGGTTTGTTAGAAAACCCGTTCCAAGACGGATTGAAGCAAAACGACGCGTACCCGGGAGGTAGATTCGACCCGTTCAACTACGCGGAAAAAGAAGATTTGGATTTGATGAAAATTCGAGAATTGAAGCACGGACGATTGGCGATGTTGGCGTGGTTGGGTATTCTCGGTCAGGCGGTGTCCACCAGAGCCGGTGCGGTGAGCAACGCCACCGCGCACATCGGCGACGTGTACCACTGCAACGTGTTCGATCGAAGCGGATGTGGCTTTTAAAAAAGTCACGATTTTTCTTGGCGACATTCAAACGATAACAACAACAAAGACAACAACAACAGCATACAACATTAGAGAGAGATTCTTTCACATCAAGCAAATTACGTAATAACCATCCGCGAATAAACGTATCGAAACTCTTCACACTTAAAAACGCTCACAAAATGCCAGCCCCAACCACCATTCGTGCGCTTTTCCACCCGCTCGAAAACGAAGCGAAGGACGCAGAAAAAGAGAAAAAAGAACAAACACAACACCAACAACGCTTCGTCGAGAGTAAAAGCACGTTTTTCTCTTCAAAGTTTATCTTATTCTTCTTTGATTCCGGACGGAAAACGAAGGAAATCTCAATCCCGGTTGCCTTCGATAAACAAAAGAGCAACTTTTTAATCGGACCATCCGCGCTGTGGTGGCGCGAGGCGTTCGCGATTTCCTCCTCTTTATTGCGAGAGGAAGAGAGTAGTAACGGTGTTACTGTAAATGGGGGGTATAAAACGAACGATGAAGCGGCGATGGCGGATTTAGGCCACGCGGCGGAAGCGACGTTGGAAATCGCTCGAGTGGTCAGTGGTCAGTTGTTGGAGGATTTACGAAGGACGACCAGGTCGCTGGAATTTTGGGAGGAGAAGCGAGACGAGTATTCGAGAGGTGGGGATGTCTCACATAGGATGTTTTTAACCTTACGGTGTGGTCCGAGAGCGTTTATTGAGGAGACGAAAGGGTTCGTGAAACGGAAAGCGGTGGCGGCGAGACGGAGGGCGATGTACGTCTCCACGGGGAACGCGAGAAGGAAGAACGGGGAGTCGGCGAGGAGTAATATAAGCGGGGAAGAGAAGGAAAGGGAAGAGGAACACTTGTTGGAGACGTTGTTGACGGTTCCACCGGCGAGGGCGGTGATTGATGGGAAGGTAGCGGCGTTAGGGAAGATGCAGAGGAGTTTGGCGAGCGCGGTGGCGAGGGTGCACGCGAGAGCGGATGATTTAGTCAACGGCGATTACAATCGGAGGAAACGAGGGAAGGGAGAGGACGATGACGAAGACGAAGACGAAGACGAGGAGGTATCAGAGGAGGAGTTGCGGAAGAGAGAGGTGGAAAAAACGAGAGATGCGGTGGAACGGTGCGTGAATGGGATAAACGAAGCGATTGAGCTCGTGAAATCTACCGCGTCGTCGTTAAACGCCGAGCACGAGGACGAGGACGACGAGGACAACAACAACAACGAAAGTAAAAAGAGAAACGCGGAAGAGGCGGCAGAAGCAGAGCGAAATGATGACGACGACCACGATAACGACGACCACGACGATGCGATCTCTCCGAGACGACCGTCGAGCTCTCTCGAGCGCACCATCTCGAATTCGCCGTTATTCGCCGGGATGATGCACAATCGAACGAATTCGCTCGTCTCGAGCATCTCGCGAAGTGGCACACCAAAGATTCCAGATTCGCCAAAATCAGCCGCTACTCAAGTTCACGCGTCGTCGCGTCTGTCGTCGTCGCCGCAAAACAACAACAGCCCGACTTTACGACGCCAAAACGCCTCCTTACAGCGATCGAATTCGTACTTTCAGAATCTCATCAAAAACACGTTTCTCGGTGACATCTTCTCATCAGACGGCGGAACCGGCGCACGCGTCGGATTTGTCTCGCACAAGCTCCGCACGCGTTTGATGGCTAAATCGGGAGAACCAATCCCGTTCCCGTTAGAAAACGACGTAATGTGGGAAGCCATCGTAAGGACGGAATCTCGATTTGAAAAAGCTCGCAAAGCGGTTGGTCGCACGGTTGAAAGACACCGCAAGCCGACAAAATACGAACGCCGATGGATTCCCATCAGTGTCTTAATGTTAATCGGCGTGAGTAGCGCGATTGTGCTCGTTCGAAAATCTTCCTTGTGCGGTTCCACCGAGTTGGACGAAACGTTGAAAGCGGCGTACGAAACTACGCGCACGTTTTTCAACTCGTACATGAAAACGCCGTCGAAAGAGCTGAAGCAAGAACTCACGAAAGCGTTCGACACTGGAGATAGAGAAGACGCGGCGGCGAGATTAGACGAATCGCAGGAGTCTTTAGATAGAATGTTAAAAGAGTACGTGAAGAATGCAACGAAACCGGGGTTTTCGGAGTCGTTGACGAGAGCGTATCAATCGGTGGGCGCTATGACTGGCGGCGGCGGAGACGAACACGCCGAAGGATCAGGAGCAGGAGCAGGACCAGGCGAAGAGACGACAACGGCGAACAAAATTGATCCAATGTCACTCGTGACTGCGCGCGTAGAAGAAGAATTAAAAGCGCCGCTACAAAACATGCTCGGCGGCGATCTCATGCAACTCTTGCTCATCCAAACGCAAGTCATGAAAGTTGAGATGGAAGACGCTTTGCTTCAAATGGATGCCGTCATGCGTGCGAACCGTTTGAATTTCGCCCTCATGGCGTGTTTTCCCGCGACTTTGTTCGTGTACGGGAGCGTCTCGTTTTCAAAAACCGTCGGTGCCGCGCGCGCGTTTCAAAAGAGACGCAAAGCACGGGAAGAGATGCGTTTGTTAGTCGCCGACGCGGAACGATCTTTGATGCGATTGAAAATGACGCGAGACGAGTTTACCAAGCGCCGCCGCGCTCTGGAGGACAACAACGAAGACAATTCGGACTCAGACGACGCGTCTGATTCCAACCTCATTCACCGATTAGAAATCGCGGAAGAACACCGCCGCCGCCGCTTAGAACTGGACGCGTCCTTCGACGCCACCGCCGCCCCGTCCTCGCCCGCCGCGCGCCTCCACGCCACCAAAAACAAATTCGACGACGAAAACCTCGAAAACGAAACCTTCCACCAAGGCATGCTCCTCTACGCCGTCAACGCGCTCTACGCGTCCGTCCAAAAGCACAAGCGCATGTTCACGCCGAAAGAATTCAGGGGCGTTAAATTGGACGCCATGGCGTTGGCCGACGTCGGCGTCTCCATCGAAGGGAAACTGTTGACCACGCAAAGACTGGCGAGGATATATAAAGGGTTCCAGAGCGAACCGCACAGAGTGCCCAGCATCGTGACTGGGAGATATCCAATCTGAAATGAATTTGTGAAGCATAGAGCTCTTTCTCGCGCCTTGTTTTAGTAGTTCCTTCTTTAATAAAATGAAGGCGAAAGGTCCACAAAATACTTCACACGCTCCTTAACAACAACACGGCAAAGATGAATCGGATGTTGATGTTACTCTCTCGCGATGTTGGGGGCAAAAGAATCACTCTCAGAATCAGAGACACGCATTTTCATCATCATCGAGCCCTGCATCCTTCTCTGCTTCTCGCTCCAACGTTCTCGTCTTCGCTTTCTTCAACTTCGGGAAACAAAACCAATTCCAATCCGTTTAACGGAGGAAAAGAAGAACACATTCTTCGCGGCCTAGCAGCGGGGGCCATCGGCGTGGCGTTGTTCATGACGTCCGCGGAGTGCGAAAGAAGCAGCGATGAGAAGAAAGCTTTGGATGATGCCGATGATGATAACGAATGGTTTCTTTTAAAAAGAGCGAAAGAATTTGTATCTCAACTGACCGGAGGAGCAAACACTTTGGGAGGCGTTTCGCTCGTATCGGACGAATACAGGAGGGAGGTATTTTTCGCGTACGAGAATCGCTTGCGAGAACACTCGAACTTGGACAAAGTGTTCGCGTATTTCGCGTCCGGGAAAAACGCGAGAGGGGAAACGATGATGACGAAAGAAGATTTGATTCGATCGGCGATACCGGTGTACCAAAAGACGAACATCCGGTCGGGGAGTTTAGAAGGCGAAGTGGTCTCGGAAGAAGAGGTCGAAGGGAAAGACGTGACGGAAACGAACGTGTTGAAGTCGAAGAAAAATAGGAGTTTCGTCGGTGGAGAACGGATCGCGGCGTATTTCGATACCAACAACGACGGGATGATCAACTTTCCAGAGTTTGTGTTCTTCACGACGCTGATGAAACTTTCGGACGAACAGATTTTGAAGGAGTTTTTGAAAGCGGACGTGGATGGGAACGGGGCGTTGGACGCGCACGAGTTTGCGATGATGATGCGACGGATGCGAAGTAGTAGTAAGAACGCGAAGGCGGATTTTTTGATGAGCAGAACCGGGGTTAACATCGATCAAGGGAATTTAGACGTCATCGGGAACGGGATTTACAATCATTTTTTTCAAAAGAAGAAGAACAAATCCAAAATCGGAAGGTGGTTCGGTAGAGGCGGCAATACTAGCAATAGCGACGATAGCAACACTAGCAACGAGAGCAAATACGATTTGGGGAGGAAAATAACTCTTGGGGAGTTTCGCGCGTTTCTCAACGAAATCGGCGACACGCTCGTGGACATGGAATTTTCCCACTACGACGAAGAGAACAACGGGTGGATCTCCTCGAGAGATTTAGGCTACGCGCTCATCACTCGATCGAACGCCGCAAAAATTCACGATTACTTGGGAATTGCCCGAGCACTCTCCGACGAGGATAACTGCTGCTCTCGTGAACAGTTTCGAGACTTTATTCGCGTGTTGAGACGTTCGGATTCGTTCGAACGCAAAATAAAAGAGGAGAAGAACGGCGAAGTCACGCGAGAGCGCTTCATCGAACTCTTCCGCGAGTGCAACAAAGAAAACAAAGGGAAACGATTCGAGTATAAGAAACTTTTGGAAATGACGGACATTCTGTTTCGAATTTTCGACGCCGACAGCAACGGATCCATCTCCATCGACGAGCTGAACGAAGTCAGACGATTGGTCTCCCGATGACGAGGACGTAAACGAGGACGGTAAACTACTAGGACGAGATGATATCTCTACTCATTAAAAAGCGCTAAATTCTATTCACCCAACACCGCCCCAACAACTGGCGGCGCCTTTCTCTTCTCCTCCAACGAAACTTTCCTCCGATTCTTCCACACGCCACCGTACTTATAGTGCGGAAATTCCGCGGTGCCATCCGTAACTCCGCCGGAAACGCTTCGCCAACATCCTTCTACGCATATCATATTCCAACGCTTCCCGCTGTCGATTTGACATCGGATTAACATCGCTCTCGATTTGCCGCATTTATCGCACAACTTATTCCCTTCTTCGCTTTTCGTCGTCTGAATCATCGTTTGCTGCTGCTCTCCCTCCTTTTCCTCTCCTCCTCGCTGCTGTTGCTTCTCTCGCTTCCTCTTCGCGTTGCAACTCTTCGAACAGGTTGTGACTTCGTCCCAACATCGCTCCCATTTCTTCCTCCAAGTGAACGGGCGGTTGCACACCACGCAGACTTTTTCCGGCAGATTTTCTTTCTTCACACTCGCGGGCATTCTTTTTGTCACTTCTTCTCGCATCGTTTGTCTTCTTTGACTGGTATTCGCGGTCGCGCTGATGTCGTTCGACGACGGCGAGAGAGGAGGATGACGACGACTCCTCCTCTTCTGATTCCCGAGACTGCGAAAGAGAAAAGACTTCAAAGACGAAGACGTCGTGACTTTCACCGCGCGCATGCGTTTTGGGTGGTTAGGGTAGGGTCTCTCAAAGCAGCAGTCTGTCTCTCTCTCTCTCTCTCTTTCGAGCGGTCGTCCTCCCGGCGCTCAGAGAAGGCTTACACCGTTGGTGTTAAAAGCTTTTTATTCTCTGACGAATTTCCCCAAAAGAAAACGTTCTTTCTGATGACGACATCATCATCGTCTTCGGATTCCGACGACGACGAGTTTGAGAACGAAAAGAACGATCGCGATGTCACCGAAACCACCAAGGAAGGAGGAAACGAGAACGATGTCGATTTCCTGGTCCGCGAAGCCATGCGAGAAGAGAAATTGAAATTGAAATCAAAACTGAAAGAAAAGAAGCGAACGACGGTACTTCCCAACGGCGAGGATGATGACGACGACAAAGGCGCTTTGAATGGCGCGAACGCGAAGGAAACGGAAGAAGAGGCGATGATTGAGACGATTAAATCGAAAGAAACGATCGAGGACGCGACTCGAGCGAGGAAACGAGCGCGAACGCTTCTTGGGAAAGCGGATGACTTTAACGAGGAGGAGGAGGAGGAAAAGGAGGAGAACTCTCGAGAAGAAGACGAGGAGGAGGAGGAAGAGGAGGAAGCGAAAATGGACCGGTTTGACATGTCCAAAGAAGAACAGGAAGGATATTTCGACCAAGAGACGGGAAATTACGTGGAATACAAGAAGGAGAAGAAATTGGCGGAGGACAGTTGGATCGACGAGACGACGAAAGAGGAGTACGAAAAGTTCAAGACGGTGAAACCGTCGTCGCAAAGGTTGATGGAGGCGGAGAAGGCGGCGGAGGAAGACGAGGAGATGAAATACGATCAGACCGAGGAGGGAGTGGCAAAATTGAAGAGACAGTTGGCGGAGTTGCTGGAAGGATCGACGGAGACGGCGCTGAGGGCGATTAAACGCGTCGGCGGCGGGAGCGGAGGACCGGGGAATACAAACAGTAAGAATAAGTACGTGTCGAAACAAAAATCAATGAAGAACGGGAAGACGAAGCAACAAGAAAAAGAAAGAGGAAAGAGTGTGAAATTAGAAGGCGAGAATAAGAAGATATTTGACGAAATCACGGCGATTGCGTCGAGATTAGTCGCGGCTGGAGAGTACGGCGCGTACACCATCGAGAAGCAAATGTTGGAAAAATCGGCGAATCTGGTCTTGAAGTTGGAGGCAAAAACGACATACGAAGACGCCGAAGACGACATGTTCGCAGATTCCGACGACGACGACGACGACGACGAAGGTGTGAGAAAGAGTGCGAAGAAAGGGTCCGCGGAAACAGAATCAGCAGCGGTAGCAGCAAGTGTTGTTGATCCGAAAACGTTTTCAATCAAAGAGCTTAAACGTTGTCTGGAATCCCACGGAAGAAGCATCGGCGCAGGTGGTGGCGAGAGAATTGATATTGAAAAGATGTGTTTGGAAGCGTTAAAATCGACAATTGCTCCCGATGGATTCGCGTACGATAAATCGACTGGTTTATACTACGGCGAAGCTTCAAAAATGCACTGGCACTGCAAAGCGAATGTGTACAAAACGGAAGATGGGAACTGGTGGAAATACAACGGCCAAATGTTCGAAGCGGCATCGGAACCGTGATTTTTAGTACGCGTAGTATCGATAGATGATAGTAGCATTCAAAACAGTAAACAACATCAGTAGAACTCATTTTAGCTCTCTTTCTACTTCAAAACATCGAACGATCGACCAACCTCTCGATACAACGCTCTCGTCTTCTCATCCGCTTCGCTCTCGCCTCCCTCTTCGATCTCGTACGCTTGCGCGTTCACGATAAATAACGTTCTATCTCTCACCCCGACGTAATTATACACCCTCTTATTCCCATGCGTCGTAATTAACCTATACTCGTACTCGTAAAACGTCGTCTTCGTATCCACCGACTCGCGTTCGCTTTGGCGTTCCATAAACGTTCCGCCCGGCACGGTCGTTTGCTTCTTTGATTCCGCCTCCACGAGCTTTGCTCCGATGTCCTCTAAACTGCCAAACTCTTTGAGAGAGTCGATCCGTACCGGGGTCACCGTGACCCCTATCGATGCGTATTTCACGGACGGGTTTTTGAACAGCGCCGTCGCGCCCGCTTTCTTCTCTAACACCCACTCGGTAGGGTAGGAGAGGTGGAAGTTGTTCGTTTCGTCCACGTATTCCGTTAAAGTCATCTCGTCCGCGAACGCTCTTCTTCTTCCGTTCCAAATCATTCCGAGGAACAAAAACTCCGATAAAAGCACGTGTTCCCGTCGAGACGTCGTCGTTTTACTCGCACTCATCGCAGTCGCAGTCGTACGCGTCTTTTGTCCTCCTCGTCTGGTTTTCGCCGTCGTTTTCCTCTCGTCGTCGTCTGAATCGTTGCCACGTGCACTCGAAGATGTTCTCGTCGACAAAGAGGCACACAAAGAGGACGACGACGACGCGTGTCGTCCGCTCTTCGCTCTCGTTTTCACAGTCGCCTTCGAGTGAGAGGAGAAGACGAGGACAGATAAAGAAGAACAGAGCGAAGACATCTCTCTGTTGCGAGAGATTTGGGGAACAAAAAGTGAGGGAAACTATCGTCAGACTTTGGACGCTTTGCGCGACAAATGAACGCCGGCGGTGGTGGTTTTGGTGGTGCGAGTGTCGTCCAACATGAACAACACGAACACCAGTACGACAACGCCAACCCGTTTTCGCTCGTGAATAACACGAATAATAAGAATAACAACACCAAGAGCAGCGTCAGCGTCTCCCGATCCCTGAGAGAATGGAAACGAGAGAAGGAAAGAGACGTCGTGAAAAGCAACGAGATACTGAGAGATCCAATCGATGCCCGGGAGATTTTCTCGCACATAAAAGACATCAACGACCCGGAACACCCGTACTCGTTGGAACAACTCGCGGTCGTCTCGGAAGAGAACGTCAAAGTGGAGGACGAGTTCTCGCGAGTGACGGTGTTTTTCACCCCAACGGTGGAACACTGCTCCATGGCGACCTTGATCGGATTGAGCATTCGCGTGAAACTGATGAGAGTGTTACCGAAAAGGTTTAAAGTGGACGTGAAAGTCTCCAAAGGCTCGCACGCCTCCGAGGCGCAAGTGAACAAACAACTCCAGGATAAAGAGCGAGTCGCGGCGGCGTTGGAAAACGGGAACTTATTGGAGAAGGTCGAGTTGACCTTGAGCGGGAAAACCGCGATGTAATAAAGCGAAAGCGCATCATCTAGAGCAGCGATATAGTATGTAGAGCAGAGAGAAAGAGCGTCGCCGTCGTCTAAATCGTCGTCGCCGCCCAACGCGCGTATTCGCGCGTATACGCGTTGAGAGCATTTAATTGTGTATTTTAAAGAGCAGCCGCATCATCCAATTTTACCCGCACAAAATCACGCGCAAAAAGAATACCACTTGAGAGAGAGAGAGAGAGAGAATCTCCGCTGCATCCTCTGCGCTTTGCTCGTGTGCGCCCGAATCGTCCTCGCGCGCTTCATCCCGTGCGGTGTTCCAGCAAAAGCGGATTAAGAAGACTTTCGCTCTGGGGAAATCGTACCCCGAAGAAGGGCCGCGTCTCTCTCTCGCACGATGCGACACGAGAACAACGTTCACCTTTTCGAAGCGTCCTCCTCCTCTTCTTCTTCGTCGTCGTCGAGGAAAGACAGGAAAGGACCGTCCTCTTCTTTCGCGTCTTCTGGGAGTTCGCGTCGTTCGCGTCGTTCGCGTCGTCGGGCGCTCGAAGTCCTCCTCGTGCTCTCCTCTTTGTCCCGAGGGAAAGGCGCGCTCTGCGCGGAGAATGGGAACGCGAGCAAGAACGACAAGAGCAAGAACAACAACAACAACAACATCAGCGCGAAAGAACAACAAACGCAACAACAGTTTCTCACGGACGAGACGTTCAAAGACGCCATCGAGAAGTGCGTGAGAACGAACCCGGTGGATGGGATGTGCGCGGAGCTTCCGAAATTCGGCCCGATGCCGAGGTGGGATACGAGCAAAGTGACCAACATGGACCTGGCGTTTGCGTCGTCGACGAGCGAGAGAAAAAGTCGAAAGAGCGGGGAAACTTCTCACCCGGTGAAGTTTACCGAGTTCAACGCGGATTTATCGAAATGGGACGTGAGTTCAGTCACGTCTATGCGAGATATGTTTTCCGATTGCAGAGACTTTGAGGGCGTCGGTTTAGAGAGATGGAACACGGCGCGGGTGGAGACGATGGCGGGAATGTTTCGAAACTGCGAGACGTTCGCGACGGACGTTTCCGGTTGGAAAGGGAAAGCAACGGAAACGCCGATGAAGGACGCGGTGAAAGGCGCGGTCGCGTTTCAAAGAGCGTTTGTGTGCGAACGAGACCCGGCGGAGGGCGTTATGTTGAACACGTGCGCGCCAAACGAATCGATCGATTCGAGTTTAGGCGAAGACGAAGAAGACGAAGAAAAGAAGGAGAAGCTACCGTTGACGGACGAGACGTTCCATAACGCCATAGAGGAATGTTTACAATCCAACCCAATCGGTGGTATGTGTAAAGGAAGCGAGTACGGAATCATGCCCGATTGGGACGTTTCCAGAGTAACGGATATGTCGAAAGCGTTTTACGACATGTGGGACTTTAACGGCGATTTGAGTAAATGGGACGTGAAGAATTTGAAAAACGCGCAGGAAATGTTTTACGGCGCGGATACGTTTAACGCGGACATATCGAAATGGAACACGCAAAACTTACAAAACTGTCAAGATATGTTCCACGACGCGAAGAGTTTTAATCGATCCATCGACCATTGGAAGACGCATACGGTAACCAACATGAACGGAATGTTTATGGGCGCGAAGAAATTTAACAGCGATATTTCAAACTGGGACGTGCAGAATGTGCAGTCTATGCGCGACATGTTCGCGGAAACGTTCAACTTTAACCAACCGATCGGCAAGTGGAACGTGAAATCTTGCCGAGACATGCGCTTCATGTTTAGCAAAGCGAAAACGTTCAAGCAAAAAATCAACAACTGGAAAGGTCCAGCCGCGAAAGAGGCGCAGTTTAAAATGTTCAGCGACGCGTACAGCTTCTTGGGCAAGTTTCGATGCGAAGAACAAGAGCACGGGCCGGCGCAATCGTGCAAACAACGCCAAGTGTACAACTCTAACGCGGCGGCGGCGTTGGGAGAAGCTAGAGGCACAACATTCGCCCCGGGGGCGTTGGGAGAAGCCGACGTGCACTTGGCCAGCGGCGCTATGTTTAGGCATAATCCAGTCAAGGAAGCCGTGGCAATGCTTAGCCTCATTACAATCGCTTTGGCAGGGTTCGTGTATACCACCAAAGTGGAAAATAATAACTACACCAAAAAACAAGTCATCACCAGCAGCCGCTATAAAACGACCGAGGACGACGAAGAGTCTCCCGGTATCTTGTAATAATACGAATGATCATAATAACAATCACATCAGCACACTAACCTATTACATACAGTATACAAGCGACGTAAATTTTCATAACAACGATGTGATGAATTCCTTCTTCTTCTTCTTCTTCTTCTAAAAGTACTTATTATCTAATCCTTTATTCTTTCTCTTCTTCTTAACCGACGTTCAGGCGAAAGACGTCGTTGAATATAAAATAACTCCCCGCGGGTAACCCGACCGAATCCGTCGGCATCAGCTGGAACGTCTGCGCAAACTTCTGCGGTTGCGTTTCGCTGTCAATCAGTAAGTTCCCGCACACGAACACCAACACGCCGCCGTTCGGCGTCGGTTGCGTATCGATGGTCACCACTTGGTGTTGGACTCTTTGGAACGGTAAAGAGACTAATTTTTCGACTATGGATTGGGCGCCTTTAAACTGCCCCGGGCGGGAGGCGGAGTGTTCAAAGTTCAGCATGGAGTGCGTTTCGTTGTATAAAGGGCCGAGTTGCGATCGGTCGCCGTCGAATTGTTGGTAGTAGTGCTGCGCGAAAGCCTGTTATTATACGCGCCGTCGTCGTGGGACAAAGGGGAGAGAAAGAGAAGATTTTTGCGTCAATCAAAAGCCATTAAAGCGGAGGAAAAGAGAGAGAGAAAGAGAAAGAGAAAGAAAGAAAAAGAAAGAAACGCGCACCTGCCCGACTTCTTCAAAGTTGGCGCATATGTTGCTCATCGCCGGTGTCGCCATTGTTGCGTGACTTTTGCGAAAGGCGCGTGTGAACAACAAACTTGTGGGGGAGAAAGAGGAACAAAAGAAATTGAAGCAAAAACGAGAAAGGCACGTATTCGTACGAACGCGATTATTAGTTACTAGTTTGTATGCACGATGCTCTGTATACAATGTCTCTCTCTCACTCACTCTCTCACTCACTCTCTAAATATAAATGATCTCTAAACCGCTCTTCCTTCAGTGCGAATGGTATCCTAGTTTTGCGCGAAACGCACTGTCCGACTAAAAACCGAATTGTTGATACCTTTGCGAAGAAGAGTTGTCTCTCTCTCTCTCCCTCTCTCTCTCTATTACGCCTCTCTCTTGCCCCTTGATAAAAAATACAAACGCGCATGGGTGACGTCATGACCTATCTTACCAACCACGCACACTTCGACACCTTATTATATATTCTCTTTCTACGTCTTTAAACTATTTCGACACGAGCATTTAGTTCGCAGCCTCCTTCCATCCAGAGAGTTGGTCGATGCCCATCGCAGACATAATCGTCACCACAACTTCCGCGCCTTCGTCAAACTTCTTTTGCACTTCTTGCGCTAAAGCAAACGCAGAGTCCCCGGATCTGTCATCCGGTAACTTCAAATCTTCTCTCGTGTCTCCCTTTTCATCCATCAAAGACATGTGGTCGTCGTCGTCAATGTCCAACAACGTGTATTCCGTCTTGGAGACGACCGGAACTTCCAAGTTGTGGCCAGCTGGGACGAGTTCGTCGCATCTTTTGCCGGTGAAGATGTCTTCGGCGACAAAGTGGCACTTGGCGTGACCGTGCTTGCCGGTTTTGGACGTGGAAACGTCGATGACCTGTTCGCGAAAAGTGAATTGTGAGTATTGAAGAGAGGAAGAGGCAAGAGGTGAGTACAACAAAAAGAGAAAAGTGAGAGGGTTTTTTTGAACGCAATCGGGCGTAAAACGCATAATGAAACGTTTCAGACGCCACCACAAAAACTCGAAAAGAGTGAAACGCGTGGGAGCGCATTCAAAACGCGCGTAAAATGCCCAACAATCCGTTCGCGACTGGACGGGCGCGCACGAATTCGTTTCATTTTTCGACACAAATGCGAAAAAATGATGGAGGAAGCGCGTACCTTGCACGCTTTGCCTTTGATGACGATGTAGCCACCCTTACGGACGGAACCGGCTTGCATCGGTACCGTTTTAGAGGCACCGGCATCGGTGGATTCAAAAGTTTCGACTTCGTGGTCGCTCATTGTTCGCAAGTGTGTGTGGTGTTTTGAGTTTCGTTGGTGATAAATGAATGAGGAATTCAACGAGGGGAGTGTGCAAAAAAAAAGGGGGGAAAGGAAAAAAAAAAGCAGAAAGGAAAAAAAATGTCGTTTGCTTTTACTTTCTCTCGTATTCTCTCTCTCTCTCTCTCTCTCTCTCTCTCTCTCTCTCTTATTACAAAAACACAGTAGTAATTCGCTGTTTATCTCGTTCACTTGCAGTCGTTCTTTACTTTGTCGTGTCTAAAATGTACGTTCGAAACGAATCCAACATCCGTTCGTACGTCGCCCTTTCTTTCTTGTACACGTTATCCGGCGCGGAAATGATCAAAGCAAAGAGCCTCCCGGTGCTATCTACGGTCGCTTTGACCCCGTAATAAATAGCCGCCTCGATATCGTACTGGATGTATTCTTGTCCCTCAACGTTTGAGCGATTGGTTTTCACTAAACCGTTCAAAAGTGCGTCTTGTAAGTTTGGATCCGAGCCGGCTAAGGCGTTGATGGTCGTGTCTTGCAACGAAAACTCTTGCCCGTCTTCGCCGGCGCGATTTAAAGTTACCAACACAGCTTTGACGCCTTTGACGCCTCGCGGGACCCATCGAGAGTCTTGCCCACCCGAGCCCTTTTCAACTTTCGACGTCGGCTCTTCTTTCCACGTGGACGGAACTTCGTAGGAATATTTCGCTCTGTTTGGCGTCGTTCCGCCGACTTTGCCGTACGTGGCGGGAGGTTCCGCCGCCCCGTAAAAAGTGGAATACGTGACCGGTTGCGACGCTTCGTCGCCACCCCCTGACGCGGTACCGTACGCGGCAAATGCAGCCGGAATAGTTTGTTCGTTAAAAAGGAGAGTCGTCCCGGCCGCCGCGGCGAGAGCGAACGCTTGTCGTCTTTTCACGGTTGCAGGAGAGGAGAAGAGACCAATTTTTTCATCATCACGAGAGGAAGAACGGGACGAAGACGAGGCTTCTTCATCGGGTTCTTCGCGCGCTTTCGCGATGACGACGATGCTCTTTTTCTTCTGCGTTTTTCGAACAGATTGCGGGGCAACCGCTCGCGTCATCATCGTCGTCGTCATCTTCATCATCATCGTTCTTCGTCAGAGATACGGTTTGGTTTTATAACTGAATTGACCCGTCGTGTGTATCACAAACGGGAGAGATAGTCTCGAAGAATAACAACAAGAATACCAACACGAACACCCTCTTCTCGAGTGCAAGAGGAAACGATCCTAAAAGTCTCTCTCTGAAACTCTCCGCTCGCAAAGGAAGAGACGGACTTTTGTGAAGAATAATTTGATCGCAATTTCTTCCCATCGTGTGACACGTGGACAAAAGCAGCACAAAACGATAACGAGACGTAAACGACGAAACTGAAACGAGCATCAGAAGGACGCACGACACTTAAGAAGAAAGAAGAAGATCATTATTTCGTCGCTCTTCGTGATGTAGGTGTGAATAGGAATTTCTATGATGTTACAACTGTGTGGTCTTACGTATACGCGCTCTTTCTCGAGTACAAACGCGAAGCGAAGAATATTATCGCGTTAGTGCGCTCCTCCGCCCCCGACGCGTTTATGCACGAACCATTCGTCTCCGATTAACATCGGTCCTTTCCCTTCCTCTAATCGTCCCCAGATGACGATCGAATCGTCGTCTGGATCGGTCACGCCAACCACTCGATATTCCATCTCGCTCGTCACCACGCACGGCGATTCTTTGGTTCCTTTCGGCGCTCGGGTGAAATCGTAGTGGTCGAAAATGTCTTTCCCCGAGGCGAGACCTTCCAACTCGGCGCGGTATAAACCCGTCGAGTGTTCGAAATCGGTCACCACTGCATCCGTCGAGTACTGTTTTTGATGTTGTATTCGTAGTAATAATAATAATAAGAGAGAGAAAGAAAGAAGAGAGGAGAGAGGGTCAGCGCACGACGAAAGGGGATCTCCCTTCGTTCACGGGGACGAAAGAGATCACATCGAATCGCATCACACATCGTTCTAAAAAAAATGAGAAACGAAGAACGCGTCGCGTACCGAGAGCGCCACGCGAGCGTTGCCTCCTCCTCGTCCGGAAGAGGACGCCGCGCCTCTGTGTGAAAAGGACGCCAAAGCGCCTCTGCTTTGCAAAGTTCGCTTCGCTAAGTATCTGAGCATGAGTGTATACTTTTACGTAGGAAATGGCGACGTTTTTTACTTCGAGAAGGAAGAAAAAAAGAGAAAACCAACCCCCTTTTTCCTTCCTCGAGAAACTCTTCTCGCTTCATAAAAAAATTAAGAAAAGGTACGCTCAAAATAGACACGTGTGTGTATTCTCTCTCTCTCTTTCAAATCCGTTCGTTTTCGCGCGAACGAGAATAGGTTGAATTGAACGCGCGATGGAGCGGTTGAAAGCGCCGTTCGCGTTTGGTTCTTCTTCGGCGCTGCTCTCGTTGAGATTTTTCATTTTTTTTTTTCCTCGTTTGCGCGGAGAAAACCATCGCCTCTTTTTGCCTCGAGCGAGAGAGAAATGTGCTGCGCGATGAGGATGAGTGTGTTTTATTTGATGAGATGCGAAGATACGAACGGGCGGATGCGACTGTTTTTGTATCGTTGTGAACGTATTCGTTTCGGATGTTATGGTCGTTTCCTGGTGTGGTGGTGTTTTGCGCACACCGACGACGAGACGACGGACGCGCGATTTTGGTCCTAAGAGAAAAGACCTTTTTGGGACTGTGTGTTGTGCAAATGTCTTCTGCAACAAAAAACGTAACAAAAAGCAGAATACTAACCTCTTCTTTTCTCTTCTTTTCCAAAAAACAACAGAACACTAACTTGCAAACATGGGTCGCATGCACAGCAAAGGAAAAGGGATGTCCAAATCGTCCATCCCTTTCAAACGATCGGCGCCGCTCTGGTGCAAAACCTCCCCGGATGAAATCAAAGACATGATCGCGAAGATGGCGAAGAAAGGCATGACGCCGTCGCAAATCGGCATCATCTTGAGAGATAACCACGGCATCCCGCAAGTGTCCACGGTGACCAACTCCAAAATCATGCGCATCTTGAAGGGTCAAGGTTTGGCGCCGACTTTGCCGGAAGATTTGTACTGTTTGATCAAGAAAGCCGTGTCCGTGCGCAAGCACTTGGAGAGAAACCGCAAGGACATGGACTCCAAGTTTCGATTGATTTTGATCGAATCCCGAATCCACAGATTGGCGAGATACTACAGACTCGCGAAGAAGTTGGAGCCGAACTGGAGGTACGAGTCTTCGACAGCCTCCACGCTCTTGACGAAGTAAATGTGTATCATTACACGCGTATATATACTAGAAAAAGAGAAGAGAGAGTGGACCGAGAGATAGCAAGAGAGAGGAGAGGGTGTTTGGAGAGAAAGAGAGAACAGGAGAGATTGATGAGACGCGCATCATCATCATCATCATCATCAGTATCGGATGGTAAATACAACGTAGCTAGATTTTTGAAATTATATTGAATAAGTAGCATCTTTATATAAAACAATACATAGCGCTCGCGAAGCACACACCACCCAGTTCGTTCTCAAATCCAATTCAATTCCTCAGAACATCTCTCACTATATATAATCACACACACGTATCTACGCTTTCCTAGTAGCGAGCACTCATCAAACATGCCTCCGAGGAGAAAAACGTCCTCCTCCCCCTCCCCTTCTCCTGCGCTCACCGCCGAAAAAGATCGTCGTTTACGTCGTCGTTCTTCGTCTTCCCCTCGCCTCCCGAAGGAAACTCATGACAAGAACGACGACGACGACGACGACGAGTCAGAAGAGGAAGACATTCAACCGACGATGGAAAAGAAAGGCGTTCGACGATTCCCGTCGTCCTCTTCCCCGAATAATACTAATACTAAGCGGCAGAAGATGTCGACGATGACCAACGCGTACGAGGAAACGAATCTGGTCAAGACTGAATTCGTCCAACAGTTCAAAGCGCAAAGCAAACGCGCGATGAAAGCGGAAGAGGAGAACGTCGATTTACGCATGAGATTGGCGGAGAGCGAACTGAAAAGAGTTTCCACGGAGGCGAAGGTTTTGGCGATGATGCCTGAGTCTTCTGCGAGAGGAGGAGCAAAGACGAAAGAAGAAGAAGAAGAACAACAACAACGACGAGGGAAGAAGAGGAGAAGCGCGTCGCCGATGGTTTCGCCGAGGAGGAGGTCGACCAGAGCGACGAGTGTGGATAAAGAGAAGCTCGCCCGAGAGAAGGAGACGAGTGCTATTAATAGTAACGACGATGCTGCGATTGTTTTGGCGACAACAACCGCGAATAATAATAATAATAAGCAGCAGCAGCAGCAGCAAAACTATTCGCCTTCGATGATAAAACGAGAAGTCGAGGCTCGAGAACTGGCAGAAACCGAACGCGATAAACTTCGCGAGCAGTTGCTCGCTTTGAAAACGAGACACGCGGCTCTGGAGAAGAAAGTGATGGACGACGAAGGCGACGAGTTGGAGGATAAGGTGAGAGAAGAAAACGAGGTGATTGAAAAATTGCGCAAGAGATTGGAAAAAGCGGAAACGGTCAACGCCGAGTTGGAGATGGAAGTCGCGGATTTGCGAGGGAAAAGAAACGAGAGGAAAACGGTCGAGGCAAAGTTAGAGGAGGCTTTAGAGATGAACGAGGGGCTGAAGAGCGCGCTCGAGGAGGAAAAGAAAGCGTTGTTGGAGAATACGAATTTGAACTCGTTGCCGAAATCGCCCGGCGGCGTCGGCAAGAAAGGAAAAGGGAAGAAAAACGACGATGAAAAAGAACACACGATTAGGATTTTGAGGCAAGAGATGAAAAGTTTAGAAGCGTCGGCGTCGAGAGGTGACATGTTGCACTCGAAGATGGTTTCCGTGGAAGCCGTGGAGGAACGTTTGCGCTCGACGGAGGCGAAATTATCGCGCGCGAAGGAAAACGTACGCGCGAAAGAGATTGAGAACGAAAAGTTACAGCGTGCGTTGATGAATGCCGGGAAATGGACGTCGGCGTCGTTGTTAGATGAAGGACCGGAGGAGTTGAAGAACAGAGTTGGCGCGTTACAAACGGAAACCATAGCTCTTTCCGAAAAGTTAGCCGAAGCGACGAAAGCGTTGAAAGTCGAACAGACGAAGAGAGAGTTATTCGAATCTAAAGCCAAGGAGGAAGAAAAACTGAAAGACGCGTTGGAAAAAGAGTTGGAAACGGCTAAAATGGACGCGTTAAACGCGAAGTCGATCGTCGAAGCGAAAGACTCCGAGATTGCCAGTTTACAAAAGATGGCTGAAAACGAGAGAAAAGGCGAGAAGATTTTACAAACGAAATCGAGCCCGTTTACGAACGAAATCATCCGAGGCTTGGAAAAAGAAATCACCAGGTTGAAAAACAACAACAGCAGTAATAATAACATCAATAACAACACTTCTTCCTCGTCGGATGACATCATATCAAAGTTACAAAAGAAAGAGCAGCGTTTACTGGTGGCGTTCAAATCCACGGTGCTCAAATTTCGCGAGGCGGTGAAACTTTTGTTTGGATTTAACATTGAACTGGTTGGCGAAAAAGCGTCAAAGACGCAATTTTTAATCACGAGCAACGCGAACGAACACGCGCGTTTGTTGTTCAATTACGACGAGGCGAAGCATTCAGTCTCGCTAGAAAAAAATGACCCGTCCTGGGAGAAACAAAGCGAAAGTTTAAAGAAAAATTTTACGCTGTACGTCGAGAAAGAAGACGACGACGACAAGAAGAAGAGCATTGCCGGAGTGCCGGCTTTTTTGAGCAACTGGAACATGGAGTTTTATAATAACAATAGTAGTGTTAACAAATAGTAATTTAGATCGCAACAACATGTGATCGATGATGATTGTAAGAAGTAGTACTCGTCGTAGTTTTAAAAAGTGTTGGGTGATGAGAAAACGTGTGCTCACAAAAATGAAACCCTAACTTATCTATAGTTTATACTTACTAATTCCAGCCCATCTTGGGATAGGTAGACTCTCATCTCTTTAGAGATGTGGCCTTTGGGGTGTTAGCTCAGTTGGTAGAGCGTGCGCTTAGCATGTGCAAGGTCAGGAGTTCGACTCTTCTACGCTCCATACTCTTTTTTTTTGTCGCGTACCGCGTGTGCGCGTAGGAGCGCTTCGCTGCGTGTGTCTTTCGTTCTCTGTTTCATTTCTATTTTCCTCGCATTTGATTTCATTTTAAGGGGGGGATGGAGATGGAAAAGATTCTCTCCATTAAATTAAAACGTATTGACGCGACAAAAACACAAAGCAACGAGGCAGAAAAGAACGCGATGAAGAAGAGGTAGAAGAAGCGACGATGGAGCACAACAACAACAACAAGAAGAAGAACAAGAAGCGGAAAAAAGAAAGAAACGTCGCGTTGTCCTCCTCTTCGATGGATACATTTCAAGACAAAATCTCCTGTCCAATTTGCAAAGAACTGTTCCACTTACCCGTCGCCCTCGTCCGGTGCTCCCATACGTTTTGCAGCAAATGTTTGAACGAATACATGAAGACGTTTCAAGACGATAAGAAACGAAACTGTCCGAGATGTAAAGGCCCGGTGACAGACGAGAAGGATTGGGACGGGACCGGGGAAGTGGCGTTGAGACCGAACCGAGAGATGGAGGAGATCGTGGAGAGTTGGAAAGGAAACGTGTTGGAGCCTCTCTTGTTGGTGGATGCGGGGAGAGATAACGAAGACGACGAACAAGAAGAAGAAGAAGAAGATGAAGAAGAAGAAGATAAAGAAGAAGAAGAAAAAGAAGGCGATAAAACAACAACAACAGTCATAAAAAATCTACCGAACCCGATTCCACCGCCGACGAAATACCACCTGCTCCCGAAAGCGAAGCAAGCGGAGAAAACGAGAAAGACGAATGAGTTACGCGACGACTTGGAGAACAAATACGGATTCGACGGGAGGACGTTAAAGGGACAAACGTACGACCAGTTGAAATCGAAATACGTTGAGTTTAGAGACACGTATAACGCGGAGTTGAAGTTGTTTCAACGGAAACCGGACATGAAGAGCGTCGTGAAAAACATGGAATCGATCGAAACCGCCATTCGCGAAGAAGCCGAGAAAAAGAACGCTAAGAGAGTGAGCAAGGCGACGGCGTTCTTCAACCCAAAAGGAAATAATAACAATAGCAATAACGATAGAAATATAATAGATCAAGAGTTGATGAGGAAGTTGGTCGAGCAAGCTGGTAGAGGCTTGTCAAAAAAGATAGGACTACAACTAGAAGAGCGCGATAGAAAAAAGATGAAGAAAGAAGAAGAAACGATCATAGAAATATTAAGCGACGACAACGAGGAAGAAGACGAAGAACCTCTGCCGCTCTCGCAACCCAATCTGAACTACGTCGACTCCGAGCAGGAAGAGGAGGAAGACATTGTAAAAACACAAGAAGAAATTTTACTTTAAAAAAAAAGATTCAAGTCAACTCTCTCGCCGGCAAATTATCCAACCATAACTGATGCGTAAACTGGTACAAATCGCCAGACACGCTCACTTTATACGGCGTCGGATTCGTGTATCTCAAATGATCCGCTCGCATCAGTTTCACTTGCTCTTTTACCCTCAATCTACTTTTTTCTAAACCTACGCTTTCCTCGTAAAATTTTCGAGGACACCCGCCTTTCTCGCCGTCCCAACACACCAACAATAACTTCTCCACTTTCGCGGGAGTGACGAACGCCCGTTTACCTTCTAAAAACGGGTGTCTGCACAACACGCGTTCGCCAACCTTCGGTTCTTTTTCGTCCTCGCGAAGCATGACGTCCACGATCGGTTCGCCAATCTTTCCGTAAAGTCTGTAACACTTCTTCTTTCCCGGAATGGTGACTTTCTCTACGTCTTCGGATAATTTAATCCGAGGTGTTTTATCGATTTCTACGAGTTTATACACGCATCCCAACGCCGGTTGCGCCATGCACGTCACCAAGTGCGTCCCGATGCCAAACGCATCGATCGAGTGACCGCTTTGTTTCAATTCTCTCAACACGGTTTCGTTGATATCGTTCGAGGCGGTAATTTTCGTCTCCGCGGCTAATCCTTTCGCGAGTAACGAAAAATGTTTTCCCCGACGCTCTAAACACTTCTCCGCTTCAATCATAAACTCTCTAATCGTTAAACTCAAATAACTCAAATCTCCGGAATCTATTCTCACCCCAACGGGTTGAAACCCACACTTCTTCAACGTCAACGCCACGGCGACGTAATTAGGCGTCCCCGATTTCAACGTGTCGTACGTATCGATTAAAGCTAAAAACGAATTCGGAAACGCAATCGCGTACGCGCAAAACGAGATCAGCTCGCTCTCATTCGTTTCCCCGAATTGATACGCCGCGCTATTGTTACTATCACTACTCACCATCGCCTCTCTCAACTCTTTCAACATTTCCCTCGCCTCTTTGCAAAAATCCTCGCACTCGCCAACTTTCCTCCCGTGGATATCGTCCCACTTCGAGTGCGCTTGCACGAAACTGTGCGCGTGCGTCCCTCTCACGGGAATCCCAAACTGTCTCCCAGCCTCGCAATTCGACGTCGCGTCGAAACCTCCAACGTACGCGTACCTACTCGCGCTCACTCCCCCGTCCACGCCTTGCGCTCTCCGTAAACCAAACTCCAACAACTGCGCCTCGTCGCCGCACGTTAACCGATGTCGAGCCGCGTTCGTGGCGACTAAAGACGCGTAATTAATCAGAGTGAGTAAAGTCGTCTCCAGAAGTTGCGTCACGCCCAAAGGTCCGCTCACGTGGATCAGAGGTACTCTCGGGAACACCACGGTGCCTTCTTTGATGCCTTCGATTGTGATTTTCGAACAGTCCACTGAACTTAAATACTCGTCGAAGAACCTCGGGTCCATCTCTTTCGCGAAATCGCACTCGCGCAAATACTTCACGTCTTGTCTCGTGAATTTAAAGTTCGAGACGAACTTTAAACTCTCCTCTAAGCCGCAAAAGATGGTAAACTCTCCACCGAATGGGTTTTTCCGGAAGAGTAAATCGAAACTCGCCGTGCGTTCGTGCGTGTTGTTTTTCCAATACGCGTACGCCATGGTGATTTGGTACGCGTCCGTGAGCAACGCGGTGGCGAGGTTGTTCGAGCACGGAGGGAGTTTGATGTGTTGTTGGTCTTGGGAGTGCACGTCATCGTCTCTGTCTCTCTCGTCTGAAACCATCATCCGTGTCTCTCTTCACACCGCCAGGCTGCTTCTGCCTTCTTTCCAAAAGTCTGATCTTTGGGGAAAATTCGAAGCATTTCGATACAAAATTCCGCAGAAATTTCACGCGCAAAAGCACACATGGAGAGCATCAACCGCGCGCAAGAAGCGCCAAAAACCGGCACGACCATCGTGGCGTGCGAATACGCGGGTGGCATCGTCATCGGCGCGGACACGAGAGTCTCCACGGGTACGTTTTACGCGTTTTTATTCTCTTCTTGGACAGATCTCTCATCTCACCTTTTTCTCTCGTCTCTCTTAACGTACTTCGATATAAACAGGAACGTACATTTCCAACCGAGCGTCGGATAAGATGTGCAACTTGACCGAAAACGTCGTCATGGCTCGATCAGGCTCCGCCGCGGATACCGAAGCCGTCGCCGGGTTCGTCCGGCACCACTGCGCGCAACGCGAGATTGAATTAGCACACGGGGAAACCATGGAGGTGAAACAAGTCGCCAGGATATTGACCAAGATCAACTACGAGAATAAAAACGCGAACAACGGGACCGGGTTAGGGTGCTACGCGATTGCCGCCGGGTGGGACGAGAAATTTGGCGCGCAGGTGTATTCGTGCACGGCTGGAGGGAACATGATCAAGACTTCGTGGACGACGGACGGAAGCGGCTCGACGTACATCTGGGGGTTTTTAGACTCCGAGTTCAAGGAACGGATGACGAGAGAGGAGTGCGAGAAGTACGTGTTGAAAGCGTTAACGCTCGCAATGGCGGTGGATTCCAGCTCAGGTGGGTGCGCTCGCTTGTGCACGGTGAACAAAGACGGGTGTTTTCGACGGTTCATTAAAGGCGACGAGTTGGAAAGGCAGCTCGGAGAGATTCACTTCAAAAGCGGCGGCGGCTTAGGCAAAGGCGTCGTCTACGGCGAGAAGAGCGGCGGGGTAGCCATTTAAGTTTTTTCTTCAGCATTGCTCTCCCTCTCGCAGTAGTATAGCAGACAAATAGTAGTATACGAACGTTTTCGTCGCGTGTAATAATTAGTAGTACATATATATGTAGACGTGCGTTTAACCGCGTTCGCGTCGAAGATACCTCACAAAACCAACACATCCTTTCGGGGAATAAACCACTTCAAATCGCACATAATCATCAAATGTCTTCGACGACGCCGAAGAAAAAGCAGCGAGTACAAGTTTCCCTCGATGGTGACGATGCGAACAACAAAGAAGAAGTGATGATGATAAATCCGTACACGAATCAGCCGTATTCTCAAACCTATCTGAACATCCTCGAGACGAGGCGAAAGCTTCCCGTGTGGAAACAAAAATCGGATTTTCTTCACCAGTTGGCGGCTTCGCAGACTTTAGTGCTCGTCGGGGAAACCGGTTCGGGGAAGACGACGCAGATCCCGCAATTTCTCGTCGACGCCGGGTACACGAATGAAGAATCTAAGATGGTGGTGTGCACGCAACCGAGACGCGTGGCGGCGATGTCGGTGGCGAAACGAGTCGCCGAGGAGATGGACGTGCAAATAGGGGAAGAGGTTGGATATTCGATTCGGTTCGAGGAGTGCACGTCGCGAAAGACGATCATGAAGTACGCCACGGACGGGATGTTACTCAGAGAAGCGATGACAGATCCATTATTGAGTCGATATTCAGTGATTGTGATCGACGAAGCGCACGAGAGGACGTTAGCGACGGACGTTTTGTTTGGATTGTTGAAGGAGGTGTTGAAGAAGCGACCGGAGGATTTGAAGTGCGTGGTGATGTCGGCGACGTTGGAGGCGAAGAAGTTTCAGGGGTATTTTGAAGGCGCACCGTTGGTTATGGTTCCGGGGAGAACGCATCCGGTGGAGATATTTTACACGCAAGAACCTGAGAGAGATTATTTGGAAGCGGCGATTCGGACGGTGGTGCAAATACACCGGTGCGAACCACCCGGGGACGTGCTTTTGTTTTTAACCGGCGAGGAGGAAATCGAAGACGCGTGCGGGAAGATTAGGAACGAGATTAAGAATATCGGGGACAGCGTCGGGCCTGTGAACGTGGTGCCGCTATATTCGACGTTACCGCCGAATCAACAGCAGAGGATTTTTGATAAAGCGCCGGACGCGTTAACCGTCGGAGGCGTCGCCGGGAGAAAAGTGGTCGTGTCCACGAACATCGCCGAGACGTCTTTGACGATTGATGGGATCGTCTACGTCGTCGACCCGGGGTTTTCGAAACAGAAAGTGTACAATCCTCGAAGTCGAGTGGAAAGTTTATTAGTCTCGCCAATTTCTCGAGCGTCGGCGCAACAAAGAGCCGGGAGAGCCGGGAGAACCCAACCCGGGAAGTGTTTTCGATTATACACGGAACTTTCCTTCAAGAAAGATTTAATCGAACAGACGTACCCGGAGATTTTGCGATCGAATTTAGGCTCGGTCGTCATCCAGTTGAAAAAATTAGGCATCGACGACTTGGTCCATTTCGATTTCATGGACCCTCCAGCGCCGGAAACGTTAATGCGCGCGTTAGAATTGCTCAACTATTTAGGCGCTTTAGACGACGAAGGCGAGCTGACGAAAGCCGGGAAAATCATGTCCGATTTCCCGTTAGATCCTCAGTTGGCAAAGATGTTAGTCGGGAGCACGAAGTTTAAGTGTTCGAACGAAATCGTGACCATAGTCGCCATGCTTTCCGTTCCGCAGTGTTTCATTCGCCCGCGAGACGATCAACAAAGAGCAGACGCCGCGAAGGCGCACTTTGCGCATTTGGACGGCGACCATTTGACCATGTTGAACGCCTACCACGCGTTCAAACAAAACGGCGAGAGCCAAAACTGGTGCTGGGAAAACTACTTAAATCACCGATCGTTGAAATCCGCGGATAACGTCCGCAACCAGTTAGTCCGCTTATGTCAACGCCACGGCGTCCTCCTCGAATCCACCGACTTCCACTCTAAAGACTATTACGTCAACATCCGCAAAGCCATCTTAAACGGCTTCTTCATGCAAGTCGCGCACAAAGAACGAAACGGCTCGTACTTAACCGTCAAAGACAACGAATCGGTTTTGTTGCACCCGTCTACGAATTTAAGCGGTAAACCCGAGTGGGTCGTGTACAACGAGTTCGTCTTGACGTCCAAGAAGTACGTCCGGACGGTCACGGAAATCAAAGGCGAGTGGTTAATCGACTTGGCCGAACATTATTACGATTTGAGCAACTTCCCGAGTTGCGCCGCCAAAAACGCGTTGCAGCAGCTGTACACGCAACGAGAGAGAACGCATAAGGGTGGTAAGAAGTAGATACTTTATCACATACATAGCACGTACTCGACAACATTTTTTACGCGACGTGTGATGTTTTTTGCACACATCTCGTATATGTATTTTGTCTTCATTCTCTTCCCCGAGTGTTTACACGCGAGACACAAAACACCACTAAAAACATCCTCCCTCTCTTCATCATGCTCTGAATAAGAAAGACGACGGACGAATTACAACTATGTATTCCTCCGTCGCCGAGAAGAACAACACTTTCGACGACGAGACTACGAATAACAGCACCACTAAAAACGCGTTCTCGCTCGCGGAAAAGAAGTATCGGTTGAAAGTGATTGAAACGATTCGCGTGGACGCGAAAACCGGACGCAGACGGAAGAGCGGGAAACTGGTGGAAGAGATTGACGTCTCCGAAACGATTGATTTTGACGAATGTGTTGGTCACGAATCGTCCTCCGTGATGCGCGTTTCGGAGCTTAAGGAGGAAGAGAAGAAGCAGACGTTTAAGGCAAAAGGAGGAGTCGAAGAGGTGGCGGCTTTCTCTCGTTTTGCGAACGCGCCGTCGAGAGAAAGACCTCGGGTGTGGAAGTTATTGGACCACCCGGGCGCGTATTACGTCCAAAACGCGTTAGATTTACGAGAGCAGAGAGAGTTAATCATGCATTGCGTGAAAATACTCCCGGAACGACCGAATAAAACGAATCATTGGCAAAGATTGGGGAAACCGTTGCCGGCGGATTTGTATCGAGCGGCGAAAGCGGGTTTGTATTTAAACGAAGAGGAAAACGGGTGGATGGAGTTAGAGAAACCTCCGAAACGAGGCGACGGGATGGAATCGAGAGCGGCGAGACATTTGTTGAGGAAGTTACGTTGGGCTACGGTAGGGGCACCGTTCGATTGGACGAAGAGAGTTTACGAGGAAGAGCGAGCGCCGGAGGTGGACGAGAGGATTAAACGAGCGTGCGTGAAGACGCTGGAGATTGTGTTCGGGAAAGAAGCTGCTTTCGTTGAAAAAGGAGAGGATAAATTCTTCGATGGGCAAGTCGGGTTGGCGAATTTCTACGCTCCCGGAGACACTTTAAACGGTCACGTGGACGACGCGGAGATGAACTTGAGTAAACCAATCGCCTCGCTTTCGCTCGGTTTGCCGGCTATTTTTCTCCTCGGGCAAAAATCGAAAGCCTTAAAGCCGGTGACTGCTTTAATCGTTCGCAGCGGAGATGCGATCGTGCTCAGCGGTGAATCTCGAACGATGTTTCACGGCGTCCCGAGAGTCTTTAGCGACGGCGAAACGTTGATGAGTTCCTCAAAAACCTTTCGGTTTCCGGAAGCGCTCGAAAGCGCGTTCGACGACGACGACGACGAATTCCTTCTCAACTTTGCCAAACGAACTCGAATCAACCTCTCGTTGCGCGACGTCAGATGAAATAATAATAATAATAAGTAGTAGTAGTAATAGTAGTAGTAGCAGAAGTAGTAGTATCAGTAGGAAAGTATCAGTAGTATAGCGTGTTGTAAAATTAATTAGTATGGATAGAATGTGTAAAGTCTCTCTCTCTCTCTCTCTCTCTTCTTACTCCTCGTTCTCTCTTTCCTTCTCTCTCCTCTTTCTCTCTTTCTTCGTGATTTTCTCCCCGTTCTCGTCTTCCTCCTCGTCCTCTCCGGGTTCTCCCGGGTTTTCTTTCCTTTCCTGTTCCTCTTCCTCCTCGTCCGGCATTTCCGGATCTCCCGGTAAAGGGTTCGGCATCGGCTGTTTGATTTCCTGCAAATCCGGGAAGATATCCGGGCGTCTCGAAGGCACCGCGCGGACGTATTCTTCCGGTAAATCGAGGACCGAACCTTCGTCTTCGTCCGCGTCTGGCATTGGTGACATAGATCTGATGATCTTCGTCTTTGGTATCTTTGTCTTCTTTGTTTTGCTGCTGCTTCGTAATCGCGCCGTCGTCGACATTTTCACGCCGGGGATTATGTTGATGTTCTTAAAATTCCTCGTCGTCGTATTCGTGCGACGAGTGCTCCCGGAGGCGAACGCGCTCGACGTCGCTCGCGTCGCGGTGGTGGTGGTGGTGAATGCCGCTACGCTTTGCATTTTTGCTCTTCTCGCTTTATGTGTATAACTTTATTACGTGTGAAGTTTAAATGAAGAGAAAAAGAAGATAAAATGGAAGACTAAAGAAACTGGGAAAGAAGTCAAAGAGATCAGAGAAAAAAAGCGCAGAAAGAGATATAAAGAAGAGAGAAGTTTGGAGACGACGACGACGACGACGAGGAGGAGAAGATGTACACGGAGAACATCGAGGCGTGCACGTAAAAGCGCGCAGAGTGCGCGACACCCGTGAGAGTCGCGGCGCTGATTTTGCCTTGAGTAAGATACGGAGAGAATACAGAGAGAATATCTACACATGCAGTGTTTTTTGCATTTTTACGAGTATGAAAAAAAGAAGCGTTTGGAAGCGAAACGAAGGACATTTCTCTTCACTGATAAATAAATGGCGAAGCTCGGGGAAGGCGATCAAAGATGGATCGTGGAAGAACGAAAAGACGGCGCGAACGTCCACGGGTGGCACTGGGTGGAGAAGGATTGCAAAGAATGGACGAGAGTTTTTTTCGAGTCTGAGTTCGTTTGTGGTTGTGGGGACGATTTGGGGGACGACGACAGCGGGGAGAAACAAAGTTCGTTTTTGGACGATGACGACGATGCAAATGGTGTGAGATTTGTGAAACCGTTGCGAATCACCGGCGAAGCGTATTTGAACCAAAGAAAAGGAAAAATCATACCCGGGTACGAGTTGGAACTCTCCATCGACTACGAGCTCGAAGGCGAGCGCGTAGGGACGATGGTGTTACCGTACGTGAGCGATGAAAACAGAGGGGAGGATACCGAAGTAAAATTCAGTCCAAAGGACGAGAGCGAGAAAGCGAAGAAGGCGAAGCGATGGATCGAAGAGAAGAGCGGGAAGGAGAAAGTGCGAGAGGTGGTGAAAAAATGGGAGGAGGAAATGGCGAGAGGGACGCCGGCTTTGGCCGCGAAGACGTCGGGAGAGAGTGGTAGTGATAGTGCGAACAACGACAGAGCGACGGAGGAAGCGGCGGCGAAACAAAAACCAAAACAGACGACGGCGAAAGGAAAGACGGAACACGAATATAAAAGCGCGCCGCTGTCGACGAAATATCATACCATAAAAATCAAAGAAAAGTTTTTGTGTCGGGCGACGGACGTGTGCGAGGCGTTGCTAGACCCAAGGCGTGTGATGCATTTCACGAGAACGAAATGTACGGGCCAGAAAGGCGTAGGAAAATTTGAAATGTTCGATGGAAGCGTTCGCGGCGAAACGATTACATTCATAGACGGCGAGCGAATAGTACAAAAGTGGCGGTTCAACTCGTGGGTTCCGGATCATTACTCGACAGTGACCATGGTGTTGAAAGAACCAGAGCCTGGGAACTGCATTTTAGAGCTGACTCAGACGGACGTGCCGGAAGCTGACGCGCACGGGAACGAAAACGTCATGGAAGTCACCGAGAACGGATGGAAGAATTTAATTTTCGCTCGCATAAGAAATGCGTTCGGGTACGGCGCCAACCTATAGCTTTTGTTTTTAAACAGATTTAATAATTGTGTTTTACACTCAAGTCTATTGTTTTCACTCAATGAATAATCTCTTCCTCGTAGGTAAATCATACATCACAGTATCGTCATGATTTTAATCTTTCTCGCTTTCTCTTCTCTCTTTCTCGCGCGCGCGCTATATTTTTTTCAACTCTCTCTTCTAATTCAAACTGCACTTCTCTCTCGGCTACCTTTCTATCGACGTTGTCCGTTGGCGGGGACGTACGCGGGCTTGTCATAATCCGTGCCTTTTTCAGTCTCTGAATCCTTTTGATTACCTGGACCGGCAATGCCTAACCAATCCCAGTTCTCAAAGTGAATCTCGTCCAAACCGACTTGCGTCTGTTTCACGCACTTCTCGTCGCACGGATTAGCCTCCGTGATAAGATCTCCGTGATAAGATGAAGCATAAGCACACCCACACACAGGATCTGAACTTGGAAACCCGAACACTTTAATCTTCCAACACACACCAGACCTCTCCGGCAACCACGTCACTTTGTTACCGCGAATAAACTGCGCGTTGTTCGCAGTCTCGAAGTACACCTTGTCTCCAACCTGCTCCCACGCGGCGTCCTCGCACGGATTGGATGCAGACACGTCACCATCGGCGGCGCCTACATACAAGATCGCGCTCTTCGACTTTGCGACTGTTTCGTTCGAGCCGTAGGCGTCGATTTTGTTCACCCACAAAGCCGAGGCGAACTCGTACACGACTTCTGCCGTATCGGCTGGTAAAGTGCCCGCTTCCCACGCCCCGATTTCAGCTGCCGTCAACGTCTTCGTTTTCCAACCGTTACCAGTCTCACCTCCTTGCTTCACGCAATCGACCAAATTTTCCGGCTCCCATCCTTGCTGGTCTTCAGAAGGGGCTGGTTCATAATCATCTCCGACGACATATAATCTATTGATGTTGTAGTTGGCAATGCATTTAGTAGCATCGATCGGATCCTGAGTAGCACCGACAAGCTGCGTGATGGGCGGCGGCGGCGGCGATGGCGGCGGAGATGGCGGCGGGGGCGGAGACGGAGGGGACGGAGGAGGAGGAGCCGGTGGAGACGGGGGTGGAGACGGGGGGGATGGTGGTGGAGGTGATGGAGCAGGAGGAGGAGGTTTCGCAGGCGGCGGCGCCGGTGCTGAGTACGGCGGCGGCGGCATCAACTGATACGCCTCTCTCGTCAATATGACGGTGTACGCTTCCGTAAATCCCGCATCGTGGAGAGAGGTGATGAACGTGCTCTTTGCGGTTGTTCCTTCTAACGTATCGAGGCCGAGCAAATTGATTTTGTCGATGAGACCCTGAATATACTCCGCGTCCGACAAGACATAAAAATCGACGTCGACGGAGCCGTAACTCGCGACGAGTAAGCTTCTCGTGCTCACCGACAAAAAGTCGTTGTCTTCCGCTTGACTCAAAAGCGTTCTGCGTCGGCCAACTTCGTCGAGGGGAGTGTTTTCAACGTCATCGATACCGACCGCTTTCGGATTGACATCCAAATAAAGCGCCAAACCGTCCAAAAAGTCGTTGTCTACAAACGTATCCTTCGTGTACCCATCCACGCGAACCGAGGCTACAATCTTCGAGGATAACTCACCAACCGTCGACGGCGTAGAATTCGCGTATCCTGTCGCGTAGTACACCGCCGCGTACACACCCGCCATGATTGAAACGAGTAGAACGGTCATGTAGACGCTCCATCTCATCGCTTTTCTCGTCTCCTTGCGAACGGCTTTCTTGGTCATAGTCGGCGTTCTCTTGAGCGACGTCGTGCGACTCGCCATGCGCGACAACGTATTCGTTCTCTGAAGTTGCTGCACCTCTGTTTCTTCGCTCTGCGCTTGTTTCTTCGCGAGACCCAACATGTTGATGGTGTTATTTTTGAAACTCTGGAGTTGACCGAGGACACCTTTCTTCGGCTCGACGAATTCGTCGCCAAGCTCCTCGTTGAATTCCTTGACGTCCTTGTACCACGAGTACAGAAAACAGCCAGAGTATCCTACAGCTCCTAACGCAGCAAACGCAATCATACCGGAACCAAGATTTTCAGCGTAATCGCTCTCGACGTCCCCAGTCAACCCGAGCGCGCAGCCGTGAACAATCATGAGACAGAACTCGATAATAATCCAGGCGATGTTTTGTAAGAACAAGGAATACGGTCGAATAATCGCGACGTACGCGAAGTGCATGAAGTCGAGGCAGAACAGCACCTTGGCTTGATACGTCGCCTCGGCCTTTTCTGTGTACATGCCGTAAATAGCAGCAGAAAAGAACAACTTCGAGTACGCCAGGAAGATGGCATACGCGTACCAATACGGCGAAAGCGTCTTGTTCCTAAACGAAGCGCCTTCAAGGTCCGTCTCCCACGATTTGAATCGACCCGTGTTTGACTTCAAGCCTTGCATGACTGCGCTAAATCCCCACCAATCTCCACGTTCGCGAATTGATTTCGGGTGCGGCGGCGTTGCTCGGAAGATGATGTACGCGAGAGGACACACAATCGCGAAGAACGCAAACAGCATGCCACACAACCCAACCGCGTAGCCGGCGCCGGTCTGACCAACCATGACAACCATTAAAGCTCTCGTGACGCCAGGACCGACGATTAAGAGGGCGAGTAATTCAATCGCCGGAATCGTCATGAACGCCGGAATGACCCAGAACTTTCGCAAACACACGATGACGCCCGTGACGTGCGCAAAGATTGCCAAAGTACAAAAGACAGAGGCCCAAAACGCCACCTCGACAAAGTAATCCCAACCTTCTTCGTCATAAACACCAACTGCGGCGTCGATAATCGCAAGCTCATCTTGAACCGGGATCGTGTTCCACTCCTCCGTCGTGTCTTGAAGCAACTTACGGCGACCTCCAGCCTTAGCAGCCGCGGTGTACGTCGTTTCCGTGAGTTCCGCAAACATCTCGTCCTCGTCAAGTTCCATACCTCTCTTCACGCCGAACAATTCCGTTTGGTACGTTGAATCGTGATACACCGGCTTCGAAACTTCCGGCGCTGGAATGGCCATGTTCAAGAACATCAATCTACCCATAGAGACGGCGTATTGCGCCGGCATTCTCGGCACGGCGAGCATGGACGTGAAGGCCAACTGTTGGAAGAAGGCAATCATAGGCAGAATCGAAAGCGTGTCGACGACGATGGGACCTCCTCCAGGCAAAGGCGTCAACGAAGCAATCGATAAGAGCGACCCAACGGCCAAACCGAAGGTTGACAAGTGGGCGGCGTTGGAGACCGTGCCGGACGCCGTGTATTGCAAAATGTCGAGGGATACGCCGTCGCCGTTCCAGTTCCCGGAGATGTCTCTCGTAGAATACGGGTACGTACCAACCGCGCACACTTTGTTCGCGTTCGCCCAGCATCTCACGTACACTTTACCGACTGAAGCATCGTATAAAACGTCCTTCGCCCAGCAGTTTGTGACGTTCAAGGCTTGCAAAAGATTCCCCGGAGTCAATCGAACTTTCTCGCCAAAATCGACGAGAAAACCGACGTACGTTTGCGTGGAGAAACCTCGATTCGGACTCGTAATCTTTGGCGTCGGCGGGAGGATATCGTACGTGATCTTGAGACCGTCACCTTGCGTTGTTGAAGGACGTCCGCGTTTATCGACCAACTTTTCCCAGTCTAAGTTTACAATTCTCGAGCCGTCTTCACACGTCAACTCTACGTCGAACTTGTGTAAGCCAGTCGAGTACGTAATCGCTGGATCTTCAACAACACGCACTGGAGTACCAACCTCGCATCCTTCCGCGATAATCAACGAAGAACTTTCGGAGTTTTCCGGTCCAAAAGACGCGTCCAACTTGTTCAAGGTCACGCGAACAACAGCCACGCCGGGCTTTCCGTTGCCTTCAAAGATGCTCCAAGCGCGTTCCGTCTCTCGGACGATTTGAATACCTCCATACTCCCACGTGGTCGAATTGAACTCGTGCTTTTCGTTCACTAACGGCGCTGCATCGATTCGGGCGGTTAAACGCACGAGATCTTCGTTGAATGGCGGCGGTTTCGGGAACGGCGGCGGCGGAGGCGGAGGAGGAGGAGGCGCATTCGGCGGCGGTCTCGGCGGAGGAGGCGACGGTGGCGGCGGAGGCGGCGACGGCGGCGGAGGCGGCGCGGCGACTACGATATCTCCAAAATCATTAATCACGTTAGATATCATCACTCCATCTCTCTCAAGTTGACCTCTCCACTCCGTTGGTTGGATGTCCTTCAGCGTAGTTTGTAAGCTCGTGGCGTCCGCTTCGTCCAACGCGGCGACGCTGTACGATATCGTGATCGAGTTTGTCACGCCCGCGAGCTTTCTTCGCTTCGCACTGCTGTCATTTTCGCTGTTCGGTACAATGTCTTCGCACTTATCGTACGTGATTGCACCCGAGGAAATGTTCAACATCCTCGCCAACGCCGCCCTGAAAGACGCTTGCTTGTCCGAAAACTCGTCGCAATCGTATCCGGTAAAAGTCGACTTTGTGCGGAACGAGTACGTCGCCGGCGGTGGAGACGGAGGTGGCGGATACGGAGGAGGCGAAGGAGGAGGCGAAGGAGGTGGACTCGGTGGTGGAGGTGGAGATGGCGGCGGCGACGGCGGAGGAGGAGGCGAAGGGGGCGGAATCGGCGGCGGCAACGGCGGAGGACTTGGCGGCGGAGGACTCGGCGGTGGCGGCGACGGCGGACTCGGCGGAGGACTCGGCGGCGGAGGACTCGGCGGTGGACTCGGCGGTGGACTCGGCGGTGGACTCGGCGGTGGACTCGGTTCTTGCGCGCTCGCGAACAAGAAGAATCCTTCCCACTCGTTTGAACCACTCTTACGGCTCCCATTCTCCCCCTTAAACGAAGAAGAGGAGAAAGAAGACTTTGCGTGTGGTCCGCTTCGCAAAAACGTCGTCGTCAAATCACCGAAACAAAGCATCGCAACCGTTGCGATCAGCAAAGAGACCGTCGTCGTTTTGTTCTTCTTTTCGACGGAGAGAAAGCGAGAAGAAGATCTTCTCATTTTTCTCTTCTTTTCTTCCGGACGATTCAAACCACTCGATCGCGCTTCCGAACAACGCGGTGACATAATCACTCTCTTCTTCTTTCTTTCTCTTTTACTCCGTTTCAGTAATACGAAGATATCTTAATTAAACGCAAAGGCGCGAGGAAAGTGTCTCTCTTTTTACTTCTTCCCGCGATCTCTTCTTCGAGATGATCTCGGGGTATAAAGAGAGAGAGATTCGCGCGCGCGTCTAATCTAATCGTTTATCTCGGACCAAAACGATGTGCGACTCGGAGACGAAGCGGCGCGATCTGCCCAAAATTTCTCTCTCTTTCTTTCTCTCTTTATATATATTGTATACGTCTTTAAACGCTCTCTCTCTCTCTCTCTGAACGCCTTCTTAAAGAGATCCCTCTCTCTCTCTGCCGGAGGAAAGAGAAGGTTTTGAAGAAAAGTGTTCCCACCGGCTCTATGAAAGAATATAAAGCGCGCGTTTAAATTTGTCCGGAGTTTGCGAGGAAAAACGACGAGAGGATTAGTATTTCGTATTCGTGTCCTCAGAAACTCTCTCTCGCAAAAGTTTCTCTCAAAATCGGTCGTCTGGCGCTCGAAAAATGAAAAAATCTCTCTCTCTTCTGTCTGTGCTGCTTTTTTCTTGCTGGCGGATTTTTTGGTTCACCGCTCTTTAAAAAAAAGGGTCTTTTGGGTGTTGTTTAGGGTTATTCACGCCTAAAAAAAGCTTGTGAAAAAATTTTTAATTGATTTCTTCTCTTTCGTCACTCTCGAGTTCATCCTTTCCTCCAAAAGGATACATATGATGGTTTCGAACTCCGTCGCGTCCTTGTCCACCGCTCTTTTCTCGTCGT